>Ga0209125_1000278_pt1 | contig 75792 bp, 79 predicted proteins | sample BarGraIncub1131A_FD_184503 | JGI IMG/M metagenome (GOLD analysis project Ga0209125, IMG submission 184503) | Arctic peat soil microbial communities from Barrow, Alaska - Barrow Graham LP Incubations 11-31A (SPAdes) (version 2) | ecosystem: Environmental > Terrestrial > Soil > Wetlands > Peat...
TTTTGTTGAATATCTTCATTCCGAATTCCACTTGTAGATTCTTCATCATCTATCTCCTTCCTCCAGGATTTATAAAATTAACTATTTTCCCGAGTGTCAACAGGAAGCTTTTACGCCTTCCACTTAACTATCATATAGTTGTTTTACTATTATGTCAACTTTTTATTAGTATTATTGTTAATATATTTATTTATATTAAAATACATATAATAGATATAATGTCAAAATCTACTTCATTTAATCCAGTTTCGTTCTGTTCTTACCTAGTAATCTCTTAAATAACATATCTAAGTATCTATAATCATCAATTGTTGTTTTTATGCCAAATATTGGAATTATTCGCGATATTTTGTTGATTATAACCATTTATCCTTATAATATTCAGATTATCTCTGCCTATATACCTATTTCTTCAAGAATACCACTGAAAGTCAGCATCATGAATCTATTGATACACTACCAGAGATCTATGTGACTGGATTACTCGGAAAGCTAAATAACCAATTCTGTATAATTCATATAGTTGAATAATAGTTTGTATAAATATATGAATAGATGTATAATAAAATTGTATTTTAAGCAATACAAACTAGTGGAGGTAAAAGTATGAAAATTTTAAAATCAGCTATTGTTTCAAATTCTGACATCATCAAAAACTTTAAGACACAACGTGAAAGAGCTGAAAGTCTAGGTAAGATATTTGTCTTCAAAAATAATCAACCGGACTCCGTGCTGTTTTCAATCTCTGAATATGAACGTGTATCAGAAGTCTTAGAAGCAATGGAATCACTGAACAACAGTGATCTGATTGCCATCGTTGACTTCATCAACAATAAAAAGAGAATTTCTTTTGCGACAGCGGATAGTTCAGTTTCTATATAGATGTAGGTTTCGATCAGCATCTCTTGTCATTCATCGAAACGAAATCTTGTTAGGCTGATATTATTCTTCGGTTCGTCTGTAGACAATGGAGGATTGCTCATGAACGATCTTAAGGACAGAACAATAGTTGTCACTGAAGATATCTTTGATATTCAAGAAAAACTTAGTCAGGAATTGGACAGAGCTCAGAAAGAACATCAAGATAAAATGGAAGCTATGATAGACGAAACTAGCAGTAAGATCGATCGAATTAAAAATGAGATACGGAATCAAACCGGTAAAGTACTGGATGAAACGGAAGTTATTCTTGATCAATCGACATAGATAATTAACTGATAAATATAGATCGTTTTGACAATAAATATGAAACAATCGATTGATAAATAATCATCCGACATATAAAAGTGTGTTACGTAATACACTTTTTTCTATTGTTCTTTTTTGTAAGGAATATTGGTTGATGATTGCGAAGCATGCCAGAAGTAGAATGAAGCCACCGATTGATATGGTTTTAGTCGCTTGTAGATCTTAGCGAAAAATTCTTTCGTACACTCATCTTTATGATAGATACGTTGAATCCCTCTTCGAATCGCTAAATCATCATAACTCATAACATCGGGTTTCTCAAAGGTGAAGATCAACAGCATTTCGACAGTCCATCGACCGATGCCTTTTAAAGGCAGAAGAATATCCATGATTTCGTGTGTCGAGTGATTACCTAATCCATCAAAATCAACGGTTCCTTCTAGTTTGGCTCGTGCGATCCCTTGAATATACGTGACCTTGGATCCCGATAGTCCGAGTGATCTAAGTTCAGTCACATCCGCAGCAACAATCTCTGCAGCATCACACGTTGAGAATCGTGAAAAGAATCGATTGGAAGTACTCTGTGCTGCTTTAGTGGATACTTGTTGAGCGATGATACAATCGATGATGGCAATGAAAGGATCATTGATTCCTTCCCGTGATAATGAACCGGTAGTTTTGATATAACTTGCCAGTCGAACATCTTTTTTACTTAGCCCTGCCATGGCTTCTTCAGTAACAGTGATCGTTTTATACATAGATCCTCCAAGTGCCAAAAAAACGGGAATTTCCCGCTTATTTGATCAAATTACCGTCTGTAACGTTATGTACTTCCAAAATTTCAGTTGTTTCACTGTCTTCCGCTACCAGCAACATTCCTTGCGAAATAACACCGCGCAATTTTACCGGTTTCAAATTGACAATAACCGTCACTTTTTTACCTACAAGTTCTTCCGGTTTATAGATGTGAGCCAGTCCGCTGACGATTTGGCGTACTTCAGGACCGATTTGAACCTGGCTTACCAATAGCTTTTCAGCTGACGGATGAGTTTCGCATTTAATGATCTTCCCGATGCGAATATCTAATTTTGAAAAATCATCGATACTGATTTCGGGTTTAGTTTCTAATTTGATGGGAGCCGGAGCTAATTTCTCCATCACTTCAATAGCATCCAAGCGCGCAAACATGATGGTTGGCGTCGGTGTCACTGTAATTCCATCCTCCAATCCGCCGAATTTCATCACAGATTCAGCTGTGCGAACTTGTGTATTCAGTTGATCCAGAATCGATTTGGATGTTTCTGGGATAAATGATTCCAACAGAACAGCCGCAATACGGATGGCTTCCATTAAGTTATAGAGAACGGTTTGAAGACGAGCTGAGTCTTCGGGATTCTTCGCCAGTGACCATGGTAAGGTTTCATCAATGTATTTATTGCTTCTGCGCAGTAATTCGAATATATCATCGATCGCATCCTGAACACGAAGATGTTCCATGTGGGCTGTGACTTTTGTGATAGTGGATTCAGCCAACTTAATCAGCTCTTGATCAGGATCTGCGTTTACTTTGGTGTTCGTGACAACCCCGTTAAAGTACTTATTGGTCATCGTCAGGGTGCGATTGACTAAATTACCCAAAATATTCGCCAGATCGGAATTGATTCTCTCGATCATGATCTCATACGTCAATGTTCCGTCCTGTGCGAACGGCATTTCGTGAAGCATCAGGAAACGAACTGCATCCACTCCGAATAAGTTGACCAGTTCGTCTGCGTAAATAACGTTGCCTTTTGATTTACTCATCTTACCTTCACCGACCAACAACCAAGGATGTCCGAATACCTGTTTCGGTAGTTCGATTCCCAAAGCCATCAACATGATCGGCCAATAAATAGTATGAAAACGAAGGATATCTTTACCGATCAAATGCACATCCGCCGGCCAGAACTGATTAAACAGCTCTCCGTGATTACCGTCAACATCATAACCGAGTCCGGTGATGTAGTTGGAAAGCGCATCGATCCACACGTAAACAACATGCTTGTCATCAAAATCAACCGGAATACCCCATTTAAACGAGGTCCGTGAAACAGCCAGATCATTTAATCCGGGTTTGATGAAATTATTGATCATCTCGTTTTTGCGTGACTCAGGTTGAATAAACTCAGGATGAGTGTCGATATAGTCCACAAGTCGTTGCGTATAATTGCTTAATTTGAAGAAATAGGATTCTTCCTTTTCTTTATGAACAGGTCCGCCGCAATCAGGACACTTCCCATCGACTAACTGTGTGTCGGTATAGAAAGATTCACAGGCAGTACAGTACCAACCTTCATAAATACTCTTATAGATATCTCCTTGATCATGAAGTTTCTTGAAGATCTTCTGAACCTGAAGTTCATGGTAAGGATCCGTCGTACGGATAAACTTATCATACGACGTATTCATCAAGTCCCATAATCCGCGTATCGTACCGGCAACATCATCAACGAATTGTTGAGGAGTCAGTCCGGCTGCTTTGGCTTTTTCTTCGATCTTTTGACCGTGTTCATCTGTACCGGTCATAAAGAAAACATTAAATCCCTGTTGACGTCTGAATCGAGCGATACTGTCCGCCAATACGATCTCATAGATATTTCCGATATGCGGTTTACCCGATGTATAGGCAATCGCGGTTGTAATATAATAGTTCCCTTTTGGTTTTGTCATTGCGATTTCTCCTTTTTATAAAAAAAAGCTTCCTCGTCTAAGGACGCTTTCACGTGGTACCACCTTAGTTCACCCACAGGTGCACTTGATCCGTTAACGCAGGGGTCACGATTTGTCGTTACACAAACAGTTCGGGGATCATGTTCATCCGTTTTGCGGGTAAGCTTTCACCAACATGCTTACTCTCTGAGCCACAGGGTCGGATTGCTCTTCCCGTCATTACTTTTTCTACCTTATTATACGGATGAAACATCGTTTTGTAAAGCAAGCGAAACCAAAGGACGAGTATTCATCACTTCAATACATACTTGCGATATCCGATCACTAAACGAAGTGTTGTCCAGATCGTCACAGCTAAGATCGGAAGGTAAGAATTAAAAACAAGTGTCAAAATCCAAGTCGCAACGACCTCTGCCAAACTGGCATTGAGTTTATCGTGAATCAGTAACGTATTTTGCAGATCCGTATCCCATTCTTTTTCCTCACTTTTAAGGATATATGCCGAATATTTTCGTTTAAGAGTCTCACGATAAAGTAATATTGCGGCACATAACGCAAAGCCAAGCAAGCCGCGGGACGCTCCAACGATCATGTACACTAATAATGCGGAAATGCACGACAGATGAAAGAACACCGTCAATACCAACATACTGTTGCCATACAGACGACGATTGATTTTAAGGTCGGATTCTCGATTTTTGTAGAGTTGAATTGTACTGAATAAATTGTTCATAATAAACCTCCGTTCCCATTATAACAAAAAACAGCCGAATTACGTATCGGCTGCTTCATTATTCACTTTATAAGTCCTGTTAAAGATCATTTATGTTCATTTTATCGAACTCATTCGGTAAATTCTTCTTCTGATACGTTCTGTAGATCACCATCAGGATCAAGGTTGGTACGTTACAAAGAATAAACACGAAGATGATCGGAAAGACTCTGAAAGTCGTTCCGTTATACAACCGAATTGCCATCACGACCATTACTAAAACAGAAAAACAGAAATTAACGATCGGCAGAACTAATCCCGGCCATTTGCTTTTTGATTTCGAAAGTAAGACTTGAAGAAATCCCTGACCGACAAACAACATGATAAACATCGGCAGTAAAATCATATAAATAAGTAAGTTTCGCATGGTTTAACCTCTCCTTTGAGTTATTTACTTGAGATCGTGGATATTCATTTTTTGGATCTCGCGCATCGAATCATGATTCTTGCGGACAGTCCGATAGATCGCAACGAAGATCAAGGTGGGAATATTGAACAACACAAACAAGTAAAGCATATAGAAGAGTGATGAGGACCTGTCTTCCGTCAGATTTACCGGAATCAGCATTGTGACCATCAGTGAGACTGTAAAAGCAATGATCGGTAAGATCAATCCCGGCCATTTATCTGCTGACTTGGATAGAAATATCTGTAAAAGGATTGGACCAACGACAATAAGAATCAAAAACAGAATACGGAATATCAGATAATCATTCATAATTCAGACCCTTTCTTTGTTTTCTTGTACTCTGAGATCAATATTTTAGCTGTATCGAAATCAAGTTTCTCGTTCACTGCCAGACGTTTGATCAGTGAAATATAAGGCTCATTGAAGTTGTCTTCACTGATGCGGATTTTTTGAATCAATCGATCCAGCCGTAATCGAACGGTCGGATAGGTCACTCCATATTCAGAGGCCATCTCTTTCAGAGATCCGGACTTCACCAGGAATCGTTTAATAAACGAAAGATCTTCTTCATCCAGATTCACCATCCACTCGGGTACTACCTCGATTGCCATAATTACCTCCTTAACTTTAACTATATTAAGTATATTATTTAATTATGTTAAAGTCAAACAGTAATATTTTATTTAATCATAGAAAAAGGCAACAATTATTGTTGCCTTTCATCATGATCAGATTACGTTAAGATTAATAGTTTTTGATATCGACTTGGAAGTGAGACTGACGTTCTCCGCATACCGGACAAACACCGGGAGCCTGAAGTGCTTCAACTTGATGGCCGCAAACATCACATTCCCAGAATACTTTTTCTTCTTTTTTGAAGACTTTTCCGTCTTTCAAATTTTGAAGAAGATCATTGTAGCGGTTTTCATGACGGTTTTCGATTTTCGCCACTGCTTCAAACAAGAAAGATAAACGATCGAATCCTTCTTTTTTGGCTGTTTTAGCGAAACCGGCATACATTTCTGTCCATTCATAGTGTTCACCGGCTGCGGCGTCGGCTAGATTGACTTCGGTTGTAGGTACTCCGTCATGTAAAGCTTTGAACCATAAGAACGCATGTTCTTGTTCATTACGAGCTGTTTCCAAGAAATAATTCTCATACTCGTTCATGCCTTCTTCGCGAGCTTTCTTTGCATAATAGGTGTACTTATTGCGAGCCATTGATTCGCCCGCAAATGCGGCTTGAAGATTCTTTTCTGTCTGTGATCCTTTTAATTCCATGGATTGTATCCTACCTTTCATTTATGTCAAATGTCTTGCGACATTTGAAGCTTAGTTGACTCTTTCTTCAAGCATTCTTCACAGATGCCTTCAAAAATCATCTGTTGGCTGAAGATCTTTGCGTTCAATCGTTTACTGACGGTCTCATTCAATTCTGCCAAGTACAGTCCCGGAACATCGATCAAGTTATCGCAACGTAGGCAATGCAGGTGATAATGTGGATAGTCACGTCCGTCATACATCGATCCCGCATTCGGATGATCGATACGATTGATTTGATTCAATGAACTTAGCAGATTAAGGTTACGATAGACCGTTGCCAAACTGATCTTGTCGTCTTTTTCTTTCATCTTTAAATAGACTTCTTCAGCTCTTAGATGTCCGGGGTGCTGTTTCAGCACTTCCAACAGACATTGACGCTGACGGGATTGTTTGTGGTTCACAAGTCACCTCTGATAATGAGATTCATTATCATTATTAGTATAACAACTCACTCGAATATAATCAATGTCAAGACGCACCTTTTTGGTGAAAATGACTGTAAACATCATTCTTACTGATTCCGGTTTCTTTAGCCACTTGTTTAATGGCTTCAGAAGCAGAGACTCCAGATTGCATGTAACGAGTTATCATTTCATTGACTTCCGACAGATCGACATCAGGCAATCTTTCTTCTTTGTTGCCTTCAATGACCAATACCATTTCTCCCTTGAGATCTTCACACAGAGGAATCAGTTCGCTTAACTTACCACGCAGGAACTCCTCGTGTTTCTTCGTCAGTTCACGAGCCAAACAACATTGTCTGTCACCTAAGACTTCAAGACACTTCGTTGCTGTTTTCTCGATTCGATGCGGAGCTTCATAAAAAATGAGTGTATAGGGATATGCTTTCAATTGGTTGAGTTCAGCGCGACATTCTTTGTCTTGCGTCGGTAAAAACCCATAAAACAAAAACGGTTGGGCCGGCAGACCGGAAGCGACCAACGCATTCAACGAAGCATTGCTTCCGCTGATCGGTACAACATTGAATCCTGCTTCGACGATCGTCTCAACCAAGATTGCTCCCGGATCACTCAACAGCGGATAACCGGCATCGGTGACCAACGCAACACTGAATCCCTGTTGAAGCAGTTTCAGTATTCCGAGTGAACTCTCTTTTTCGTTATGTTGATGATGACTGATCATTTTTGTGTTGATTGAAAAACGCGACAGAAGTTTCATCGTATTACGCGTATCTTCTGCAGCGATATAGTCGACAGATTTCAGAATTTCGATGGCTCTTGGCGTCATTTCATCCAAGTTACCGATCGGTGTCGCTACCAAATAGCAGGTCGGACAATCATTCTCAAAACTCTTCTGCCGTTTCATACTTAATTCTCTTCTTTCTCAGGAACCGGTTTACGGTCCTTGAATGCCTCATCGAACTTTAAGAACAAGCTTTCTTCACGACTTTCCAGCTTAGCTGTCTTGGTCAGAAGATTCATACTGGTCACGCGATAGCGTTTCCCGTTGTAGTCGAGCTGTTCATTTAATTTAGGAAGTCCCTTACGCATCTCTTTATAGTTAGCATCTTCGTATTTCAAACAACACATCAACTTTCCGCACTGTCCGGATAGTTTCTGAATGTTTAGCGCCAATAATTGATTCTTAGCCATATTGATCGAGACAACATCGAATTCAGCTAAATACCTGGAGCAGCATGTTTCCATACCGCACACACCGAGTCCGCCGACGATCTTCGCTTTATCGCGAGGTCCGATCTGACGCAGTTCGATACGACATTTGAATACCGACGCCAATTCTTTCAACAGGTCTCTGAAATCGACGCGTTCATCGGCTACATAGACAAAGATGATCTTTGAGCGATCCAAAGTATACTCGGCACTGATCAGGTTCATCTGAAGATTACATTTTTTGATGGATTCATCACATCTGACCATGGCTTCTTTCGCTAACATCTTATTGCGTTCATATTGGTCTCGGTCTTCTTTACTGGCTTTACGCAAGATCGGTTTCAATTCCGTGACGATGTGCACTTCACTCATCAGACGCGGATCGCTGATGACTTCACCAAGTTCCAAACCTCGTATCGTTTCAACGACGACAAAATCGCCGTAAGCATAACCTTCATGATTGGTACCGAAGGTGTACGCCTTCTTATTGCCTTTAAAACGGATGGAAATCGCAAACTTATACTCTGTGATGCCGCTTGCAAGACCGGTCTGCAGGGAATCTCTGTTTGTATCAGACATAATTTTCCTCCTTTAGCTGATATAGAATCGAATCGATCAGTAAGCCCAGATTGGCATTGCCGGCGATTTTGTTTTCACTGTCGTTAAATATCGTGAACGCCCGTAACGCATCCATTTTCGTACGCGATAAACGTAAACGATTATTCCAGATATCGGATCGTGTTTCGGTTTGAAACAGCACATCCTTGAAAAATAACATTCCGATCTTCAGAAAATACGCCAAACGGGCGCGGTTCTCCGTCGCCTCTTTCGCTTTCAGTATTTCTGTCTGCATAAACAACTCTCCGAAAAACGGAGCGTTGCAGTATTCATCGATAAACTTTCCGAACAGATTCAATGCACTTTGGTAATCATCCGATTCGACGGTAGCACTTATCTCTTCGGGATCTTTTACCAACTGACTGACGATATGGGCATCATACGGATCGATCTCCATTTCAATCAACAGTTCATTCAGATCAACGGCGTTCATACTGCGAAACTGAAGCGTCTGGCAACGTGAAACGATCGTTGATAATAATCGTTCAGGTTGTTCGCTGATCAGAAAGGCATAGGTATCGACTCCACTGGGTTCTTCCAAAAATTTCAATAAACTATTCAAAGCTTCCGGCGTGGCATTTTCAGCTTGATCAAGAATGTAGATCTTCTTGCCTGATTTCTCCAGAGCAGTCTTACTGAACTGTTCTTGCAGGTCAAGGATCTCTTCTTTTTTGATCGTCCGACCGTGACCGTCGATCAGAATCATGTCGGCGTAATGTCCGTTTTGGATACGCAAACAATTCACACAGACTTCACAAGCAAACGGATCGGAGTGTTCACACACCAGGGTTTGAGCAGACAGGATCGCAGTCTCCAACATCTTGGTTCCCTTGTTACCGGTAAACAGGTAAGCATGGGAGAGATGTTTCTCAGTGAAGGCATGCGTCAAAATTTTTGCGATCACCGGTTGGCGGCTGAACAAATGGTCTTTAAACATGAGCTTTCACCCAAGCAAGCACCACTGCCAGCGCATCACGCTGAACGTTTTCTACAGGTTGGTTGGCATTCACGACGACGATACGGTCTTTAAACCGTTTCACCACTTCTTGATAGCCTTCCACGACTTTACTATGAAATGCTGCTTCTTCTTGATCCAAACGATCAAGGTAAGCACGATCGGCGATTCTTTTTAATCCGATATCCGCCGGAAGATCCAAATACACGGTACAATCCGGATAATGACCTTCAATGGCGAATTGATTGATCGATAGTATCTCTTCAAAACCGATTCCTCGACCGATTCCTTGATAGGCCAACGAGCTGTCCACAAAACGATCGCACAAGACGATCTTACCCTCTGCGAGGGCAGGCAATATTTTTTCAACGAGGTGTTGACGACGTGATGCCGCATACAATAATGCTTCGGTCTTCTTGTCCATCGCAGTATTTTTCGGATCCAGAATCACATGACGGATCTGTTCGGCAATGTCGATTCCACCCGGTTCACGGGTATAGACCACATCGTAGCCGGCTGTTTTCAACTGACCCAGCACATAGTGACTGACAGTCGTTTTACCGCTGCCGTCCGGTCCTTCGAATGTGATAAATAATCCTTGTTTCATGTCATCTACCTCTAGTCGTTATTATACCATTGAACTCAAAGTCGTACAATGTCCCGTGTTTTTTACGGCAGATAATTCATTGTCTGATCGCTGATATTTATCGTATCGGATTCACTCATGCACAGCCACCCTGTGCTATAATAAATCAAGACAAGGATGTGAACACAATGAATCTTATTGAAAAAAAATTATCAACGAAACCGCTCATTCAGGGTAAAATCGTTAACTTACGTCATGATCAAGTCGAACTTCCCAACGGAAAAACAGCCCTGCGCGAGGTGGTCGAACATCCCGGCGGTGTGTGTATCGCAGCCCGTTTAGACAACGGAGAATTTCTGGTCGTCGATCAATACCGTTATGCGCATCAGCGCGTCTTCACGGAATTTCCAGCCGGTAAACGCGAACCCGGTGAAGACCCAATGGAGGGTGCTTTGCGGGAACTTGAAGAAGAAACCGGCTATAAAGCTAAAGTTGTTATTCCGATGGGACAATTCATTCCGTCTCCCGCCTATTTAGAAGAGATCATCTATCTCTATTACGCTCCCCAAATCGAATTTATCGGTCAACACTTAGATGCAGATGAATTTCTGAACGTACGCAGCGTTACACTCGAAAGTCTGGTCAAACAGGTTCTCGACGGAGATCTGATGGATGGAAAAACGCTCGCTTTAACACTTAAACTGGCACTCATTGATCGTCAATAGGGAGAATGGACATCGTACTCGATGTTTTTTTCTGCCTTTTTAAGTAGTAAAAAAACAGACCTTCAAGTGAAGATCCGTTTCATTTAATATACATTATTTATTAGTGATGACACTTTCGAGCCAGATTGGATCCGGTGTAAACCCTAAGAGTTCGGCAACCGTTGATGCGACGTTAGCTAAGCCGAAATCACCGTCTTTCATCGCAATATCGGCTCCCAAAATGATCAACGGAACTTTGTTTAATGTATGACTGGTTTTAGCTTTAGGCTTAGCCGAGGTATCTTTCGATTTCTCGTACATTTCGTCCGCATTCCCATGATCGGCTGTAACGATCAGAATACCTCCGACGGATTCAACTGCTTCGCGAATACGTTTCAATTCCAGATCGACCGATTCGACACCGATGATTGTTGCTTGGTAATTACCGGTATGGCCAACCATATCGCCGTTCGGATAGTTACATCTTAAAAATTGATAGTCCCCGCTTTGAATGGCTTCCACCAATTGATCGGTGATCTGTGCTGCCTGCATCCAAGGACGTTGTTCAAAAGGAACCAGGTCTGATTTGATCTCTTCAAAGGTTTCTAATTTCGCATCGAACTTTTCACTGCGATTACCGTTCCAGAAGTAAGTGACGTGGCCGAATTTCTGTGTCTCTGAGATTGCGAACTGTGATACACCCTTCGCTACCAGGTATTCCGATAAGGTATGGGTGATGTGCGGAGGAGTGACTAAGAATAATGTCGGGATCTTGAGATCGCCGTCATATTGAAGCATACCTGCATACATAACGTCCGGTTTAGGACCGCGATTGAATTTAGTGAAGTTTTCTTGTTCAAAGGCATTGGAGATCTGAAGTGCACGATCTCCGCGGAAGTTGAACAGGATAACACTGTCATGGTCTTCGATCTTACCGACCGGATTGCCGTTTTCGGTAATCACGAACGCCGGTAAAAATTGATCAGTTACGTTGGTTTCGGCCCGATAGGTTTCAATCGCTTCTGAAGCGGAACCAAAACTGCGTCCTTCACCTTTAACATGTGTATTCCATCCCAATTCAACGATTCCCCAATCGGATTCATAACGATCCATGGTGACTTTCATACGTCCGCCGCCGCTGGCGATACGGGCATTGAAATGAGCATCGTTAAGTTGAGCTAACGCATTTTCAAGTTGTTCGACATAGATCAATGCCGAAGTCTCGGGAACATCGCGACCATCCAATAAGACATGGATGCGTACTTTTGAAAGTCCTTCGATCTTCGCTTGTTTGACCATCGAAATCAAGTGGTCGATATGCGAATGGACGTTACCATCCGATAAGAGTCCGATAAAATGGATCGTGTGACCTTTCGCATTGGTAACTAACAGTTTCCATGTATCGGATGTGTAGATATCGCCTGTAGCGATGGATTGATTGACTAATTTAGCCCCTTGAGCGTAGATCTGACCGCAGCCTAAGGCGTTGTGTCCGACTTCCGAGTTTCCCATATCCTCATCGCTGGGTAAGCCAACGGCAACTCCATGTGCTTTGATTGCGATAAACGGATAATTGGCCATACAATCGGTCAATGTCGGGGTATAAGCGTTTTTTACTGCGTTTCCATAGGCATTATCGGATAATCCGACACCGTCCATGACAACCAGTACTACCGGTTTTTTGTTCATGTTGATCTCCTTTTATTTACCTTATCTATTCTATCACCATTCGTGAATTTAAGCACACAATATCAATTAGGCTTCCGCGCCGAAAAAAAGGAAACGACGTAGGTCATTTCCCTGATGTATCTGATTCCGGCAGATAGAAGATCTGCTCACCGTCTTTGGATAACATATACGATCCGCGGGCGTAACTCTTCACGTATTCTTCATCCATCAATTTATCTTTCTGCGAAGTCAATGTCGCATTTTCAGCCATCAATCCGGTCAGCTGACTTTGAACAGCGGACAGTTGCTGATGCAGGCGATAGGTCGTCCATACTTCTTTTCCACCGGCATAGAGTAAGGAAAAAGAAAGCAGGATAAACGCCATGCTTACATATTTATTCATGTATTTTAAACGATATTTTTTTCTTTTCTTAAGTTTTTTAAGGGCCATTTTTGTGTTTACCTGACTTGTCGAAGAACTGTCTCCGTATTTTTATTATACTGACATTATATTAAAATGCAAGAGTGTCAGTCTTTCGGACGTTTCTAAATCGATGAATCTTCTTTCACATTTTCGACGATCGACTCTTCCAAAACCTCATACATACTCACCGCATCTGCCTTCTTTGCCGATACCGCAATACTGAGAACACGAATCTTTAAACGGCGATGACCGAAGATCACTTCAACGATATCCTGTTCATTGACTTCATGTGACGGTTTAGCTTTACGTCCGTTGATCAGAACGCGTTCTTGATCCGCTAATTCCTTTGAAACAGCTCTACGTTTCAAGATACGGGCTACTTTCAGATATTTATCGATTCGCATGGTTTTCTCCTTTTAACGGTAACGCTGCTGTTTTATCCAAGATCGTTGTTGCTTGGGTAAGCCAGTCCTGACTCTTAGGAAGATTGACGATGATGTTACCTTGCGCATATTTTAAGGTGATCTCAGGTGAGATATCGGAGATCATTTTAAACAGACGAACACCATCGATGTGACTTGACCATTCGGCACTGAATACCAATTGCGCATGAGTCTTAAGTTCTTTGAAACTCTTGATACGCGGTTCACTGATCAAGATCTCAAGTCGCTTCTTCTCGAACAACAACGCAACGGATTTAGGCAGTTTCCCATACATGTCGGCGATCTCTTCTTGTAATTTCTTGAGTTCATGTTGATTCTCTGCTTTATCGATACGTTGATAAAGCGTGATCTTCTCATAATCCTGCGGCGCAAACGGTTGCGGTATATACGCATCCACACTGTAGTTCGGCTTGGCGATCATTATCTCTTCGGGCAGAACGATACCGGTTCGTCTTTCATTGATGGCCTGTTGCAGCATCTCGATGTACATGTCGATGCCCACTGTATCGATAAATCCCGACTGTGAGTCCCCCAACATTTCGCCGGCTCCGCGAATCGTCAGATCGCGCATGGCGATCTTATACCCACTGCCCAGTTCGGTGAACTCTTTGATGGATTGAAGACGCTTCATGGCGATCTCCGAGAGTTGTTTTCGCGGCGTGTACATCAGATACGCATACGCCAGTCGATCGCTTCGTCCGACCCGGCCTTTAATTTGATAGAGTTGTGATAAACCGAAGGTATCGGCTTTATCGATGATCATCGTGTTGGCATTGGGGATATCGATACCGGTCTCGATGATCGTAGTACATACCATGACATTGTATTCGTTTTGCGTAAACCGAAACATGACATCTTCGATCTCTTCACGATTCATCTGTCCGTGTGCAACTGCGACACTGGCTTCCGGAATATCCTGTTTGATCTGATACGCGACACTGTAGATCTGTGCGACATTATTGAAGAGATAGAAAACTTGACCGTTACGGGCCAGTTCACGCTGTATGACTTCTTTGATGACACCGCGATTCTTTTCCAACACATAGGTTTGGACCGGTAATCGGTTCAGCGGCGGTGTTTCCAGTTGGGAAAGTGACCGTACACCGATCAGACTCATTTGTAAGGTTCGCGGAATCGGTGTGGCACTTAACGAAAGAACATCGACGCTGGCACGTACTTCTTTTATTTTTTCTTTATGTTCAACACCAAACCGTTGCTCTTCATCGATCACAAGTAAACCCAGATCTTTGAATTTTACATCTTTCGATAATAATCGATGGGTTCCGATCAAAATATCGATCTTGCCCTCTTTGATTTCCTTGACGATCTCTTTCTGCCGGCTTTCCACCACAAAGCGATTCAATACTGCGATATTGACCGGATAGTTGGCGAAACGATGAAGGAACGTCTGATAATGTTGCCGCGCCAATACTGTCGTCGGACACAGGAAAGCCACTTGTTTATGTTCAGCCACGGCTTTAAAAGCAGCTCGAATCGCGACTTCCGTCTTACCGAACCCGACATCCCCGCAAAGCAGGCGATCCATCGGTTTGGCACTCATCATATCTTGTTTGATTTCAGTGATCGCTACTTCTTGATCACGAGTGAGCGGAAATTCGAATTCATCTTCGAATTCTTTCTGTAATTCCGAATCCGGTCCAAAGGTATAACCGATACCGGTCTCACGTTTTGAATACAGATTGATCAATCGATCGGCAATATCTTTAACGTTTTCTCTGATTTTAGCCTTGGTTTTTACCCATTCATTTGAACCTAATTTGTTTAGTTTCGGAACGACACCTTCACGGGAAACGAATTTACGTACCAGTTGAAACTGTTCCAACGGTACTAATAACGTATCATCGCCGCGATAAACGATATGGAGGAAATCCTTATGGACTCCTTCCATTTCCCGGGTAATAATTCCTAAATATCGACCGACGCCGTGTTGGTGATGGACCACATAATCACCGACCTGTAAATCTTGGTAGGTACTCAGTGTTTCGGCTTCTTTGAATTTATTACTGTAACGACCGATCACCGTCTTATGGTTGAACAACTCTTTCGAAGTAAGGACCAGGATGTTTCGTGAGGAGATCTCAAAGCCTTCATCCCAATCCTGATGCAAGAGTGTCAGATGCGGTTCATCCAAACGATCCAATACCATCGTATAGGGTAATTTCGCTTCAATGAGAAGCGGAATCAATTGTTTGATCTCGGCTTCTTTCAAACAACAGATCACATGTTGTTTCTGGACCATGCCTCCCAGCAGTTTCACGTGCAGAGGCAAAGTCTGCTGAGGTATAAAGGCATCATGAATGCGATATTGTACTTCTTGCTTCATTGTCTCAAATTGATGGAAATCAGTGCGTTGATACTTACCCAGTATCGCCGGCAGATCATGAAACACCGAAAACAGCGGTAACGCTTTATTGTCACTGCTTCTTTCTTGGATATAATCGACTGTCTCTTCCGTTAATGTATGAAGATGCGTTTTGACCTCTTCGACACTCGACAAGATCACCAAGGGATCACTCGCATAATCAAAAATACTCGCAGTCGCACTCAATGCGGCGGTATATTGATAAAGGTGATTCTCTTTGATGTGCTGATCGATATAGTCAAGATCACGTCGAATATTCTCTTCCAACACCATCATCTCAGACGGTTGACGACGACTGGCTTCACGCTGAAGCAACGCTTCTACTCGCTCATGGATCTCAACGATCTGTTCGGGCGTAAACAGAATATCGGTTGCCGGTTGGATTCGTATCTCACTGATCAATTCTGTCGTCCGCTGTGACGATAAATCAAAATAGCGCAGACTTTCGATTTCATTGTCGAAAAACTCGATCCGAACCGGAAATTCCGAATTGATGGGGAAAATATCAATGATACCTCCGCGTGATGCATAACAACAGGGTTGATCGACACGATTGACCGGTGTATATCCGATATCGCGCAATTGTTTCTGTAAGCTCTGTAAGTCGATCAACTGCGAACTTTTTAAGTGTAACGTCGATGTCTTGAAATAGTTCGGCAACGGTAAATTACGTACCGCCGCTCCGCTGTGCGTAATACACAAGATCGGCGCTCCGCTGCTGAGTTTTGACATCGTTTCCATCTTTTGGACATTGATTTCGGGAGAGGAAGCAATGGCTTCAACACGCAATGATTCTTCCACCGCAAACAAGCTCAGTTCTTCATCATTCAACCATAACTGTAGTTTGGCATGCAAATGCTGCGCCTGATACAAATTACTCTTTACCACGAAGATCGGACGTGGATCCAGCCGATAACTGGCTGCCAACAGGATAGCTTCCTGTGTCGGAGACAAATGTGAAAAAGAGGCTTTACCTGCGGTAAAAGCCTTGATTGCGGATTCTTGCTGGATCAGTTTCAATAACTCGTTCATTCGACTGCCTTCATGTTGTATTTATTCATCAACTCCGCAAACGGCATGCCGGAAAAATCGATGGCTGCCTTGGCTGCGTGTTGGATAGCTTTCTTGTAAACAGCTTGTTTATCTTTTCCTACTTTACCCATCACATAGTCGATCGTCGGTATCATCGGATTCTTATCGATCCCGACACGAATCCTCGGAAACTCCTGTGTGTGCAAGTGCTGAATAATACTCTTCATACCGTTATGACCGCCGGCACTTCCTTTTTCGCGTAGCCTTACTTTCCCGACCGGCAGATCCAGATCATCGTAGATAACAATGACTTCGGCTGCGCTTATCTGATAGAAACGGGCAATTTCCCCCACTGATTCTCCGGATAAGTTCATAAAGGTCTGCGGCTTCACCAAGATCACATTTTCATTATTTAATACGACAGTAGCGATTTGTGCTTTGAATTTTGTTTGGAGTGAACTGACGCCGCATTGTTTCGCTATTTCATCCAACACTAAAAAGCCGGTATTGTGCCGGGTTTTCTCATAGGTTTTTCCGGGATTTCCAAGCCCAACGATCATTTTCATCCAATCACCTTCTTGCTCTATTATTATACACGAAAACAGAGAAAAGCAGATATGCGAATATCTGCCTGATTTTAACCTATTTCCGGTTTAAGCCTATTCTATTTAAATTTCGTCTGTTTGAATTCGATATTAGCCAATATCTTTTTCTGCAATCCGATTATTTTTCCGATACCGATCAACATTATACTGGAAAAGATCAGTATCACGAAGAAAATAAAAGCAGAAAAGTCTTTCATGAATATGATCAATATTAACGAAGGCAGTAGCACTAAGTATCCTAGTATGCTGAAGAGTATATCCATTTATTTTCCCCCATTGAGTGCAGTCGATATTCAAATTAATTTATTCCTAATTCGAAAGTTGTAAAATCTCATTGAATCGTTTTACGTCATTCTTTTGAATCCTAAATAATACATACTCCTTTTTATCTGTCAGTAAGTGGTTAAAATCTGTCAGATAGATCACACCTTCAACACTATAGACGTAAATCATTGTCACTTCTTGTGCTTTTGAGATGATATAGAGACTGTTATCGAACGTAGGGTTATCACCTTCAGGTATCTTCATCGGTCGGCTGATAGATGATTTAGTGGCTCGATTGATGATCATCGCAAATTCTATCAGGTCCGTTGAATCAAAAATAATACTGATCGGTTCAGGTAAATAACTCGAGTAGATCGGCAAATATTCAAGCAATCTTACTTCGGTAATGGCTGACGGATCTTTAATCACTTCATACTTTGTTTGTACAGCACAGGAACTTAGCAAACATAGCGTCAATAAACCCAGTAGTAGTTTCTTCATGCGCACCTCTTTCTGTGAATATGTAAATTTATTTATTCTAATAATGTCTTTCTTTAATCGTACCATTTACACTTCAGATGTCAACTGTGATTTCCAAATTCCTTGTTGTTTCATAATAAAAGAACCGACTGTTTCAACTCGGTTCTTCGTTAGTTTAGATAAAGATCAATATTGATCGATACTCTACCTTATTTTTTCCATTCTTGCGGATTCTTTTTCCACTCCTGCAACGTTTCGACATCTCCCATTTTGATATAGCCTGTTTCCTGCGCTACTTCGATCAAACTGGTGTAGTTGGTCAGGGTCAGTAAACGAATGTTGCGTTCATTGAAATTGGCTGTTCCTTTCGGCAGTTCATACGTGAAGATCGCGGCTACTCCGAGGACTTCGGCTCCTTCGCGTTTCGCTGCTTCACAAGCATCCAACACACTTCCGCCGGTGGAGATAAGATCTTCAATGATAACCATTTTCTGACCTTGCGAAATGCGTCCTTCGATCTGATTCTCTTTACCGTGATCTTTGGCTTTGGAACGGATATAAACCATCGGCAGATCTAACAGATCCGCTACCCAACACGCCTGCGGTATTCCGGCAGTTGCGGTTCCCGCAATTACTTCAACGCTCGGATATTCTTTTTTGATCAATTCGGCAAGATCGCGTGCGATCTCGTTACGAACATTCGGATAGCTCATGGTGATGCGATTGTCACAGTAGATCGGACTTTTGATACCGCTGGCCCATGTGTAAGGGGCATCGGGACTTAAGGTGACAGCTTGAACTTCCAACAGTAATTTTGCGATTCTTTTCGCTGTGTCTTTCATCGTTATTCTCCGTTCCATTCACGGTAGATTTCGCGATAAGCTTGTTTAGGATCAACTGCCCGCGTGATCGGACGGCCGACGACAATGTAACTGGAGCCGTTCGCCCGAGCCAATGCCGGAGTCATGACTCGTTTCTGATCATTGACATCGCCGGTAGCTAAACGAATGCCCGGGGTTACGCGGATAAACTCGTCTGATGTTGCTTCTTTGACTTTCTGTGCTTCCAGCGGTGAACATACGACTCCGTTGATGCCGGAAGCTTGTGCTGTTTTCGCATAGTTCAAGACACTTTCTTCAAGGGTAACGGGAATCAACTGTTCAGTGTGCATAGCTTCTTCTGTTATGGAGGTTAATTGCGTCACGGCGATGATCAGCGGTACTTGCTTACCTTCCGGTGTTCCGTCTTTAAGCCCTTTGATGGCAGCTTCCATCATGTTTTTTCCGCCGGCCGCATGGATGTTGACCATATCGACCCCTAATTTAGCCAACCCGCGCATTGCGCTTTCAACGGTATTCGGAATATCGTGTAATTTGAGATCCAAGAAGATCTCATGACCGGCTTCTTTCAAAAAAGTAATGATCGAAGGCCCCTCTTGATAATAGAGTTCCATTCCTACTTTTACGAATAATTGTTCTTCCTTGTCAAAATGATTCAGGAATGTTTCTACTTCCTGACGGTTCGCGAAATCCAATGCGATAATCGGTTTATTTTTCATAACGTGCCTCCCGTGTGTTTTTGATCAATTGTTCGATCGATACGATTCCAAGTTCATCCATACGTTTCTCCAGTGAATCAATGATTTTCGGACATACATACGGATCCGAGAAATTAGCGGTTCCGATCGCAACGGCACTGGCACCTGCCATTATCATCTCCAATACATCATCAACATTCATTACGCCGCCCATTCCGATGATCGGTATGTTTACTGCTCTTGACACTTGATGGATCATTCGGATGGCGACCGGTTTGATGGCCGGCCCTGATAATCCGCCGGTTTGATTCGCTAAAATGGGTTTGCGGGTTCTAAGATCAATGCGCATTCCCACTAAAGTATTGATCATGGTGATCCCATCAGCTCCGGCAGCTTCAATTGCTTTTGCGATCACTACGATATCCGTCACATTCGGAGATAGTTTTACGTAGACCGGAACTTTCGAAACGGCTTTAACGGCTTTCGTGAGTCGGTAAGCAACTTCAGGATCCGTTCCGAAGGCGATCCCACCGTGTTTGACGTTCGGACAGCTGATATTCAGTTCGATCGCATGAACATACGGACTTTTTGAGATCTCAGCGCATACCGCTACATATTCCTCTTCACTCGACCCTGCAACATTCGCAATGATCTTGGTATTATAGTGACTCAGAAACGGTAATTTCTCATTCATCACACGATCCAGACCCGGATTCTGCAATCCGATCGCATTCAACATTCCGCTCGGAGTTTCAGCGACACGCGGTGTCGGATTCCCGTAGCGCTCTTCGAGGGTCGTGGCTTTGATCATGATCGCTCCCAACACACCCAGATCGTAATAGTTTGCGAATTCTTCCCCGAATCCGAAACATCCGCTGGCCGGCATAATCGGATTTTTGAGTTCAAGTCCCGGTAAACTTACTTTCAAGCGGTTCATATGACCATCTCCCCGGCTCTGAAGACCGGACCGTGATCGCAAACTTTCTCATTTTTACTTAGATCGTCTTGGCGCTGACACACACAGGCTGCACAGGCACCCATACCGCAGGCCATTCTTTCTTCCAAGGAAACATACGCATTCGGATGATCCTTATAGTTGAGATTGACCATTCGATTCAGTCCTTTCGGACCGCACGCGTAGATCGCCGAATAGGTTTTGTCGGCCAATTGACCTGACAATAGGGTAGCGACTGTTCCATGTGTTCCGTAAGAACCGTCATCCGTCGATATAAACACTTCACTGTATTCATTGAATTGTCTTTCATAGAAGATGGCATCTTTCGTAGTAAATCCCAATACCGACGTTACTTTGATTCCGTGATCGACTAACTGTTTAGCCAATTCGAAGAGTGGCGGTATCCCGATACCTCCGCCGATCAACAACGCTGCCTCTCCGGCGTTCAAAAAATCATAGTTAAATCCGTGTCCCAACGGTCCCATCACATCCAGTGAACTTCCGACCTTCATCTCACAGATGGACTTCGTCCCCTGCCCTTCACTCCGTATCAGAACCGTGCAGGTCTGATTGTGTTGATCGATCGCCGCTAAACTGATCGGGCGACGTAAAATCAGATCTTCACGCGGTGCTTTGATGTTGATAAACTGGCCCGGTGTTTTCATTTCAGCAACCAATTTTCCACGTAGAATGATCTCATGGACATCTTTCGTTACGCGGTTATTTTCGACAATGCTCATGTTTTCTTGTTTCATGGGTGCTCCTTACAAGGCTTTCGTACTGAACGAACGGCTTTCCAGTACGCGAACGATCGCAGCCGCTGTATCCAAGGAGGTGAACAGCGGAACACCGTGTTCAACAGCTTCCCGGCGAATGGCGAAGCCGTCAGTTGCGACATCACGATCTTTACCCATTGTATTGATCACAATCTGAACCTTGTTCATTCTGATCAGATCCAGCATGTTGGTTTGCGCATCTTCATGGATCTTACCGACTTCATGGACCTTCAACCCCAGTTCTCTGAGATAAGCAGCGGTTCCTTTGGTGGCAACCAAGCGATAGCCGATGTCGGCGAACCGTTTCGCGATCGATCCGGCTTCTTCTTTATTCTCATCGTCGACGGTAATCAAGAGTGAACCGTAATCTGCCAACACATAACCGCTGGCTGCGAACGCTTTGTATAAGGCTTTATCGAGGGTACTGTCAGATCCCATGACTTCACCGGTCGATTTCATTTCCGGTCCCAAATAAGTATCAACACGATGCAGTTTCGCAAATGAGAAGACCGGTGCTTTTACGTGGACCATCGTTGATTCCGGATATAATCCGCCATGATAGCCTAAACTTTCCAGGTTCGCACCCAATATCACTTGAGTGGCGATCTGAGCCATCGGAATGCCGGTCACTTTACTCAGAAACGGAACCGTTCGCGAAGCACGTGGATTGACTTCGATCACATAGACTTTATCTTGATGGATGACGAATTGAACATTCATCATCCCGATACAATTAAGCCCCAACGCTAGGCGGCGGGTATAGTCGGTAATGGTTTCTTTGATGGCAGCGGATAGCGTCTGCGGCGGATATACTGCCATTGAATCTCCGGAGTGAACACCGGCCCGTTCGATGTGTTCCATGATACCCGGAAGCAATACATTGACGCCATCGCAGATCGCATCGACTTCCACTTCTTTACCTAACAGATAACGATCGACCAAGACCGGGTGTTCCGGTGATGCCTTGACGGCATTTCGCATATATTGTGTTAAGATCGTCTCATTTTCAACGATTTCCATCGCTCGTCCGCCGATGACATAACTCGGACGAACCAACACCGGATAACCGATGCGGGTCGCGATCTCAATGGCTTCTGCTTCACAGGTCGCTGTCGCACCGATAGGCATCGGGATATTCATCTCGTTTAACGCCTGCTCAAATAATTTGCGGTCTTCGGCACGATCCAGATCTTCCAAAGCTGTACCTAATATCTTGACTCCCATTTTACTTAACGGTTCTGCCAAGTTGATGGCTGTTTGACCACCGAACTGAACGATGACTCCACTTGGTTTCTCCAGATCTACCACGTTCATCACATCTTCTAAAGTCAACGGTTCAAAGTATAACTTGTCTGCGATCGAGAAGTCAGTGGAAACTGTTTCCGGATTGGAGTTAATGATGATTGCCTCGTAACCGGCTTTTTGAATCGCTTTGACACAATGAACGGTCGCATAATCAAATTCGATTCCTTGACCGATGCGGATCGGTCCGGAACCTAACACTATCACGGATGTTTTATCGGTTATGATACTTTCATTCTCAATCTCATACGTCGAATAGAAATACGGTGTACTGCTTTTGAATTCAGCTGCACAGGTATCCACCATCTTATAAACCGGAATCAAATGATTGGCTTTGCGGAACTCCCGAACTTCAAGCGCATCACACTGCCAGTAATCAGCGATGACACGATCCGAGAAACCATATTGTTTGAGCTTCTTCAGGATCTTGATCGCGAACGGATTATTTCGAGCTTCTGTTTCCAATTCAACGATATGAGCGAGCTTATCCAAGAAAAACAGATCGATCTTGGTCAGTGATGCGAGTTCATGGATACTGTAATGACGGCGAATGGCTTCGGCGACATAGAACAAGCGGTCATCTTGAGCTTTGACTACTTTCGTGATCAAGACTTCATCACTTACTTTGCGGACTTCTTCCAGATCAATGTGATAAGCCCCGATTTCAAGTGAACGCACGGCTTTCAACAGTGATTCTTCGATCGTACGACCGATCGCCATGACTTCTCCGGTCGCTTTCATCTGGGTTCCCAATCGACGCTCCCCTTTTTCAAACTTATCGAACGGCCAACGGGGAATCTTTGCGACGACATAATCCAGTGCCGGTTCGAATTCAGCGTAGGTTGTTTTCGTGATCGGATTGCGGATCTCGTCAAGCGTCATCCCGACGGCGATCTTAGCAGCGATCTTAGCGATCGGATAGCCGGTTGCTTTGGAGGCCAACGCGGAAGAACGGGATACACGCGGATTGACTTCGATAATAAAGTAATTGAAACTATGGGGGTCAAGTGCGAGTTGAACATTGCAACCGCCTTCGATTTTTAAAGTACGGATGATCTTCAGCGATACATCGCGCAATAATTGATACTCGATATCCGTCAATGTCTGACTCGGAGCGAAAACGATCGAATCGCCGGTATGGATACCGACGGGATCGAAATTTTCCATATTACAAACGACGATCGCATTATCGGCACTGTCGCGCATGACTTCATATTCGATCTCTTTATATCCGGCAATACTCATTTCGATCAGACATTGGTGAACAGGGCTCAGTTTCAATCCGTTCTCAACGATCTCCGCCAGCATTTCGCGATTGTCACACATCCCGCCGCCGGTTCCGCCCAAGGTAAAGGCTGGCCGTACGATCAACGGAAAACCGATCGTATCCGAAAACAATAAGGCTTCATCGACTGTATGAACGATCTCGCTGACGGGAATCGGCTCATTGATCTTTTCCATCAACTGTTTAAACAATTCACGATCTTCGGCTTCTTCGATCGCTCTGAGTTTCGTTCCCAACAGTTCGATAGCTAATTCATCCAAAATCCCGGATTTCGCCAGTTCCAAGGCCATATTCAAGCCTGTTTGGCCACCCAAAGTCGCTAAAATAGCGTCCGGTCTTTCTTTGCGTAAGATGCGCGAAACAAATTCCAAGGTGATCGGTTCGATATAAACGGTATCGGCGATCTCTGAATCAGTCATGATCGTTGCCGGATTGGAGTTGACCAAAACGACTTCATACCCTTCTTCGCGAAGGGATAAACATGCCTGTGTACCGGCATAGTCGAATTCAGCTGCTTGTCCGATAACGATCGGACCGGATCCGATCACTAATATTTTATGAATGTCGTTACGTTTAGGCATGGTGGGTCTCCTTCCATGTGTCCATCATCTCCATGAACTCATCGAAAAGATGAACTCCGTCATGCGGTCCCGGTGTTGCATCCGGATGGAATTGGACACTGAACGCAGGCAGATAACGATGCCGGATACCTTCGACCGTATGATCGTTGATCTCAAGATGCGTGATCATGATTTTGGCTTTATCGATACTTTTCGGATCGACTGCGTAACCGTGATTTTGGGATGTAAAGTCGATGCGTCCGGTCGCGATCTCACGAACCGGATGATTCAGACCGCGGTGACCGAATTTCATTTTGAATGTATCCGCATCATTGGCCAGTGCCAATAATTGATGACCCAAACAGATACCGAAGATCGGAACTTGACCGAGAATACCGCGAATCATCGCGACAGCCTGCGGTACGTCCTTGGGATCCCCGGGACCGTTGGTCAACATGACACCGTCCGGATACTGTGCCAAGATCTCTGCAGCACTGACATTGTGAGGCATTACGGTAATATCGCATGAACGTTTACTGAGTTCACGTAAAATACTGTGTTTCAACCCGAAATCAACCACGACCACCCGCCGTCCGGTACCCGGATTCGGATACGAACGAAGTGTCGATACTTGTTCAACTTGGTTTGTCGGTAATTTTGTTTCGCGCAACTTTTCCAACACATCGGTTAGATCATTTTCCGCATTGACGATGCATCCTTTGATGGTACCCTGTTCACGCAATTTACGTGTCAGTTGACGCGTATCGATGCCGGCGATCCCAACGATTTTTTTATTCTTCAAAAAGGTATCGATGTCCGTTGCCGACCGCCAATTGGAGGGCATGCGCGCAAATTCCTTGACGACGATCGCCCGACACGTCGGATTGATCGACTCGTAATCATCGCGATTGATCCCGCAATTTCCGATCAGCGGATACGTAAACGTGATGATCTGTCCGTTGTAGGACTGATCTGTGATGGCTTCTTGATAACCGCTCATTCCGGTCGTGAATACTACTTCACCGATAACGTCATTATCGTAGCCGAACCCTTCGCCTGCGAAGACGGTTCCGTCTTCCAGTACCAGTAATTTTTCCATCGTTAGCTCCTCTTCCATACAACGATACCGTTGACTAAAGTCATGACAGTACTGCCATATACCTCTCGTCCGATAAACGGACTGTTCTGTGATTTTGATTCGAACTGGTCTGCGTTGATTTTGATGGGGATGTCCAAGTCAAACAATGCCAGATCAGCCGGTTGACCGACGGCGAATTTTCCGCCGCCAAGGTTAAATAATTCAGCCGGTCGAACGCTCATCCATTGAATCAGTGATTCCAGAGTGAAGATGTCCTTGCGGACAAACTCTGTATATAGCAGCGCAAAAGCTGTTTCCAAACCGGTGATCCCAAACGGAGCTAAACGAATGCCCGGTTTTTTCTCTTCAACACTGTGCGGCGCATGATCGGTCGCGATACAATCGATCGTTCCGTCCAATAATCCGTTTAAAAGAGCTTGTTGATCGGCACGTGCACGTAACGGCGGATTCATCTTATAATTGGCGTCATCCGCAATAATATCAGTTTCGTTCAGTAACAGGTGATGCGGCGTAACTTCGCAGCTGACCTTGATGCCGGCATGTTTGGCATCGCGGATCAGTCGGACTGATTCTTTGGCGGAGACATGACATACATGATACTGAACTCCGCTTGTTTCCGCCAGAATCAGATCACGAGCGACTTGGGAGGATTCGCAGGCACTGAAGATTCCCGGCAGTCCCATCGCTTTATTGGTAATGCCCTCGTGCAGAACACCGTGATTAAGCAAACTGTTGTCTTCGGTATGCGCGACGATGATCGCATTGTTTTTTTGCGCTTGACGCATCGCTTCCAACATGACGCCGGCACTTTGAACACCGACTCCGTCGTTAGTGAATGCTACAGCCCCGATTTTCGATAACTGCTCGATATCGACAAGTGTTTCACTGTTCAATCCGATCGTGATCGGAGCGTAAGGTAAGACATGGACGATCGCATCGCGTTCGATAAGCGTAAGTACTTCCTTTAGTTTAGCGTCCGAATCGGGTGCCGGTTTTGTGTTCGGCATGGCGCAGATCGTCGTATAACCGCCGTGTGCTGCCGCGCTGGATCCACTTGCGATAGTTTCTTTATGGGTAAAGCCGGGTTCACGCAGATGAACATGCAGATCGACCAATCCTTGGGTGATCAACGCATTTTCCGCATCGATCAGAATATCCCCCTGTTGAATCTCAATCGGTGTTTCGCTGATCGTCTGAATGAACCCGTCTGAAATCAACACATGACACGGCAGTAAATTATTCGCGTCTTTGATTCGACGTGCGTTTTGGATCAGTGTTCTCATCGTTTCTCCCGTCCGGCAATGATGGCTTCCAGCACTGCCATTCTTATGAAGACTCCGTTAGTCATTTGCGTGACGATCCGAGAATTTTTTGCCTCAACCAATTCATCTGCCAATTCAACATCGCGGTTGACCGGTGCAGGATGCATGATGATTGCCTCTTTACGCATGTTTCCAGCCCGTTTAAGCGTCAATCCGTAGGTAGTGTGATAATCTTCACGGCTGAAGGTCGATTTTCCGTCATGGCGTTCGTGTTGAACTCTGAGCAGCATCATGACATCAACGTTCGATACCAGTTCATCGATCGGTTTTTGTTGGCCGAATTGATCAAACTCATTGTCATACCATTCAGCAGGACCGCTGAAATAAACTTCAGCTCCCAAACGATGCAGCATTACCGCATTCGAACGCGCAACCCGTGAATTCGAAATGTCACCGACGATCGCAACTTTCAGTCCGTCAAAATGACCGAACTCTTCATAGATCGTCATCAGATCCAGCAAACATTGCGTCGGGTGCTGACCTCTACCATCGCCGCCGTTGATGATCGATGCGGTGATCGAGGAACTGTTGATGAGTTGTTTATAGTACTCCTCTTGCGGATGGCGAATAACAATGATATCGACGCCGATCGCTGACATCGTCAGTACAGTGTCATACAAGCTCTCGCCCTTATTCAATGAACTCGTTGCTGCCTCAAACTGGATCACGTCGATATTCAGTTTACGTTCAGCCATTTCAAAACTGCGATGCGTACGTGTACTGTTCTCAAAGAAAAGATTCGTCGCATAGTAACGTTTTTCAGGATGCCATTCAGCACCGTTTTTAAATTGTTCGGCGCGTCGGATCAATCCAAGTACCTGTTGCAGGGTAAGTTCTTCGATCGTAAGCAGATGTTTTAATGTGATTTCTCCCATGGGGATATCCTCCTTATAAAAAAGCTCAACACCCCGAAAATTTTGAGTGAAGAGCTCATTGCGTTAGAAAATCAACTTGATTCGCTAGTTTCATGGGTACTCTTCCGGGTATCTCTGTACTCAGTTAAAGTGTAACCTAGGTTTTTTTAATAATTGTGATGCGATCGACACCGTCGATCTCTTCCATTTCAACTCTGATCGATTCTTCATGGGAAGTTGGAATGTTTTTTCCTACGAAGTCGGCTCGGATCGGCAGTTCTCTGTGACCTCTGTCTACCAACACGGCCAACGATATACTCAAAGGACGTCCCATATCCATGACCGCATCCATCGCTGCGCGGATCGTTCTTCCCGTAAACAACACATCATCCACCAAAATCACCTGTTTCCCTTCGACCGGAAACGGTAAGACGGAAGGTGTCAGTTTCGGTCCATCCGGTAATGGATGGATATCATCGCGGTATAACGTGATATCCAATTCTCCAACCGGGATCTCGATCTGTTCCAGCAAGCGGAAACGCTCTGCGATGCGTCTGGCAATGTAGATACCGCGCGTCTTGATACCGATCAACACTACATTTTCCAAATTCTTATTTCTTTCGATCATCTCATACGTGATGCGAGTCAATGCCCGTTTCATCGTTACTTCATCTACGATTTCCTTTTCGATGTTCATGTGTTTCTCCCTGTAAAAAAACTCCTCTCACCTGTAGGGCAAGAGGAGTTCATTGTTGGATAATAAGAGGTTGCATCGCAACTTCCACAATTAATTCCTTCTTAGTCTCACAGGACTATCTTTAAAGGATCGATTCATTAGTCGTTCATAGTTTACTTTGTTTCACGTTTTATGTCAATATCCCACAGGATAGATTGCTGAACCAAAAGATAAGCTCGGTTCCCCGAGCTTATGATTCTTTTAGCGAGAGCCTAGTTTTTCATCCATCATCATGATGGCGATCGGGCTGTTGTCGGTCAGTGAGATTCTTCCTAAAATGGCTGCCAATTGGCTTTCTTCTTCGACTTGTTCGTCGATGAACCATCTTAACAGATTGGTCGCTGCGTATTGACCTTCTTCACGTGCTATATCCATCATTTTGTAGATGCGAGCCGTCACTGCTTTTTCATGAGCTAATGATTTTTCGAAAATGTCTTTAAATCCTTCGAATTCGACTTGCGGATCACTGATTCCTTTGAGCACCACACGGGCATTCATTTCTTCCATGAAATGAATAAACTTCAAAGCGTGTTCGGTTTCCTCATGAGCTTGTTTTTTGAGAAATAAGGCCGATCCGGTATAGTTCTTGTCGACTGCATAAGCGGCCATCGACAGATACAGATAGCCGGAAGCCAACTCATAGTTGATTTGTTCGTTGATAGCGTCAATTAATTTTTTACTTAACATTTTAATCTCCTTTCACAATCTTCGGATCATCTGAATCAAGGATTCCTAAACAAGTACCGAGTTTTCGGGTACGTGGATGTTTGAAGGAAAGAGATTGATGGATGTAGTGATGGATCTTGGATTGCTTCTGTATTCTCATAGTAGCACACTTATTCTTCGAATTCACACATGATACCCTGAAATTCACCGCATGTTCATAAAAAACCCGCTTGATCACATGGACCGTGCGGGTAACTTTTATTGTTTGTTTCTGTCGTAAATGATCTTCAGACGACGATGCATTCCGTCGCCTTCACTTTCAGTACGGATATTTCTCATCTCGCTCAAGAACTGATGGATGACCTTACGTTCATCGTTCGGCATCGGATCCAGTGTTGCGCTGATCTTGGTTCTCTGTACAGTTTTAGCGATGCGTTCGGCGATCGATTTGACCTTGTCATAACGATCTACCTTGTAATTGTTGATGTCGACCAAAACATGAAAGCGGCGTTTGAATGCCGAATTGACGGCACCTCTCACAACGGTATTCATGGCCTGCAGCGTCTGACCGTTCTTCCCGATCAGGATTGCATTATTCTCAGCATTCAACATTACGGTAAAAGAATCTTCTTCTTGTTCGATTTGAATCTCGATATCGATGTTCAAATCTTTGAAGAACGTATACAGATAAGTCTCGATAAATTGCTTTACATCGCTCAACGCGTAAACTTCCGCGGTTACCTGAGCCCCAAAGCCAAAGAAACCAGGTTTCTCTTCAGTAACAAAATACGTCAATTCAGCAGTACTTACCCCTTTTTCATGGGCGACTGTCTGTAAAACATCTTCTAGATTTTTACCGGTATACTTTTGCATATTATTTGGCTCCTTCCGCCTTATCAATGTATTTCCATTGAATATAGAGCGTCTGCGCTACTTGAGCAACTGCGGATACCAACCAATACAATGACATCGCTGTCGGCCAACTGATCGATAGGAACATGATCAATACCAACGAGGAATACATCATCGTATTCATTGAGTTGCTGGCTTTCTTCTTAGGTTCGTCGTGATGTTTGGCTGTTTTCTTCTGTGAACGTTCGCCCAACCAGGTAGGCATTTTCAATGAAAGGAATTGGAACACGCCCATCAGTACATAGATAACAAAGTAAATGATCGTTCCGTTCTTCATTCCGGTTAACGGAGAAACTTGGAGGCTGGCTCCCATGATCGTACCGTTAACGACAGCACTTGAACGTTGGACTGCTTGGTACATTGCCAAAATGATCGGCAACTGGATGAATGTGATCAGAATCGTTCCGAAAGGATTGATATTGTTTTTCGCATATAGATTCTGCATTTCCTGTCCCATAGCCATTTTAGATGCATCATCTTTACGATCGGCATATTTGTCTTGGATCTTTTTAAGTTCCGGTTGGATGACATTCATCTTTTGGGAAGCCACTGTTGATTTTACGGTAAATGTCAATGTCAGTAATTTAATGATGATCGTAACAGCGGCGATAGCTAAACCAACTCCGACGATCGGAGCTAAGAAGTTTATTGCTTGAGCGAGCGGATAAACAAAAAACGCGGAGAACCAACTTTCGCTTTTGAGTATTCCATTCAGAGTCGTAGATAATTCGATAATTTTTGCCGGTAATACTTTGCCGCTTCCGTCTGTGACTTTCGTACAACCTGTCACGAACATTAATAATGCGCCACTTAACAGAAGTGTTTTTTTACTTCGTAGGTTTTTCATTCAAATCTCCTTCACTTGATCGAGTGCTACTATATTTTAACTTTTTTATGTAGGCTACACAAGTCATTTTTATTTTCTTCAAATGAATGACTCATAAATCCGAATCTAACCAAAATAATTGTGTCATACGGTTCTTGGAAATCATAGATTTCCTGACACATCATTCGGATCTGACGCTTGACTTTGTTGCGCACCACCGCGTTGCCCAATTTCTTCGATACTGAGATCCCAATTCGACTGTTTTCGCCGGTCTTTTCCCTTATATACATGGCAAAACCTTTTGAAGTCACAAAACGTTTGCGTTTCATGATCGCTTGGAACTCTTCATTCTTTTTTACACGATATTGTTTTTTCATAATGAAAAAAAAATCACCCTAAGGTGACTTTTTACGCCGACAAGACCTTCCTGCCTTTAGCACGGCGACGGGCCAACACTTTGCGCCCACCGACTGTTTTCATACGTGCTCTGAAACCGTGGACTTTTTGGTGTTTTCTTTTGCTCGGTTGATAAGTTCTTTTCATAACTAGCCACCTCCAGTTTCTATTTGATACAATTTATTGAGCAATTGCTACTCGATTATACATAAATCTCCCGTTAAAGTCAACAATAGACTGTTAATTGGCGTAAACAAGACTATTTAGGCATAATTTGATCAAATTTTATGCTGTCTTGTTTATTAGGTGAAAACTATGAAAATTGTTTCAGTTATCCACAACACTTCTTTGTGGATAACCCACCGGATTACCCACCTAATTTTTAATTAGTTACACACACCATTGTGGAAAACGTTGAAAACTCGATTATAGCCTTAAATTAAAGGATATTTTGTATGTAAATTAGTGCGGATAAGTATGTTGAGTCGATTAAGCTGTCCACAATTATCCCCAGTTCTTTGATTGTGGTGAAATTCTCCACATATTGACCTGTTTTAAAAGTTGTGGGAAATTGTGGATAACTTCTTAATACCCTGTGTTTATAGGCCTATATGAATGGTATTTGTGTGGAGAATCATGTTAGTACTTTTTTAGTTGTGGAAATCTACTAATTTCTCTTGTAGAATGAGAATACATAAAGGGGTTGAGCATACATGACAGGCGTCGAATTATATTTTAGCGATATATGGTCTAAAACCAAAACAATCATAAAAGATCATGATTCAGTTGGCAAGATTATCTATGACACTTATTTTGACGACTCATCTTTAATGGACCTGAGTGATGCCCGCGCAACGATCGTTGTGCCGACGAATCTACAGAAAATGGTGTTATCACAGAAATTGCAACTCATCTCAGACTCACTTCACCAGGTAATCAACCGGGATGTTGAGTGTGAAGTTTTATTGGTCAGCGAAGTTAAGAAGGCCCAGCAGACTAAAGTTGTTGAAGTATCCGAGGAATTAGCCGGAAGCGACAATGTGCTCCCTTTTTATACCTTTGATAATTTTATTGTCGGGCCGAGTAATAAAGAATCGCATTCAGCGTCCTTAGCTTGTGCTTATAATCCGGGTAAGTTTTATACACCCCTTTTTATCTATGGTAATTCAGGGTTGGGAAAGACCCATTTATTGAATGCAATCGGAAATTACATCAAACAAAGTGACCCTAACAGTAAAGTTTATTATACATCCAGCAGTGAATTTGTGAGTCGCGTCGTTAATTCGATCAAAGATAATTCGATTGAAAGTTTTAAAGAAACCATGAATCATTTGGATGTACTGTTAGTCGATGATATTCAATTCTTAGCCGGTAAAGAAAAATCTCATGAAATTTTCTTCCATATTTTCAATGAACTCGTCAATAACCGTAAACAGATCGTCCTCACCAGTGATCGCGATCCCTCAGAAATAAAAGGATTGGAAGAACGTTTGATCAGCCGCTTCTCATCAGGTTTATCGGTTGGAATGGATTCTCCTGAATTTGAGACGTCTCTAGCTATTTTACGATTCAAAATGGAAAATCAGTCGCTTGATTCATCCATGATCGATGATGAAGTCCTCAGTTATATCGCAACTAATTTTTCGAAAGACGTGCGTAAGCTTGAAGGTGCCCTGAATCGTTTGATATTTTACTCAATCAATTTTGGCAGCGGTGAACGAATTGATTTTAAAACAGCTTTGGGGGCATTTAAAGGAACTTCTACATCGTCTGACAAAAATGAGATTTCAACCACTAAAATAAAAAGAGTTGTTGCGGATTATTACGGATTGACCCGTCAACAATTGGTTTCTAAGAGTCGTACAAAAAATATTGCGAATGCCAGACACATCGCGATGTTCTTGTGTCGGAAAATGTTGGATCTGCCATTTATGAAGATCGGAGAAGAATTCGGTAAGCGTGATCACTCAACAGTTATGAATGCTTGCGGTAAGGTTGAAGAAAATATAAAGAAGGATTCCAACTATAAACAAGCAATTTTGGAGATTGAAAAAATACTTACGCAATAGAAATTCTATTAACAATATAATACTTTTAATTAACACCCAAAAGTGATAAAATATAGTAGTAAATAAAGGGTTTTTGAACGTTTGTCCACTTATCAACAGCCTTAATAATTATTATCCTATTAAAAGAAAGTAAATAAAGGAGGTACCTGTTATGAATTTCAGAATTTCAAAAAGAATTTTCTACAACGCCCTATCGGCTGTGTCGCGTGCTATCTCATCCAATTCGCCTTTACCTTGGCTGACAGGAATTAAAATCGATGTCAGAGAAGATGAATTAGTTCTGACAGGGAGTGATTCCGATATTTCCATTCAACGGGTAATAAAAAAAGAAGGCAGCGACTTTGTATTCGAAATCAGAGAAACCGGTTCAATCGTTATTGAAGCTAAATATATTTTAGAGATCGTTCGTAAAATCGATGCAGATGAAATCGAAGTTGAAGTTGTTGACGGATCTCTTACTAAAATAAGCGGTCATTCAGCTGAATTTAATATCAATGGAATGAAATCTTCCGAATATCCTCAAATTGATTTTTCAAAACCATCCAAGCAATTTGAAATTGATGCGGATGTATTGTTAAAAATTATCACGCAAACAAGTTTCGCGACCAGTGACAAAGAAACTCGTCCTGTCCTTACGGGAGTCAACTTCAAATGTGACGGAAACAAACTTGAATGTGTGGCCACAGACAGTTATCGCTTAGCTAAAAAATCAATAGAACTTGAAAGTGAAAATCATTTCAATATAACAGTACCTGCTAAAAGTTTAAGTGAGATTGCTAAAACGATCGAGCGTGAAGGAAAAGTGTTGGTGTGTGTTTCTGATAAGAAAGCGCAATTTTGGATTGAAAACACTGTTATTCAAACTCGTTTGATTGATGGATTATATCCAGAGACCGGCCGATTGATTCCAAATGAATTCTTGTATGAATTGACATTGGATGCGAGAGATATGCTGAATGCGATCGATCGTGCTTCATTCATCAAGAGTGAAGGTATATCGATCGTAAAACTCAGCGCGAATCCGGGTGAAGTTGTTATAAGCAGTAAATCGCAAGAGGTCGGTTCTTCAATCGAGAAATTGACCGTTGTAGAATACAAAGGAAAACCACTGGAAATTTCATTCAGCGGAAGATATGTGTTTGATGCGATTCGTGTTCTTCAGGGTTCGATCATCAAGATCGAATTCAGCGGAGAGATGAAACCGTTTGTCATTAAAAATGTGGATGATGATTCGATTCTGCAGTTGATACTGCCGGTCAGAACCTATTCCTGATAGACTAAATTGCCCCTGTAAAAAGGGGCGTTTTTGTGGTAAAATAGAGGGGATATGAAAAGAAAGAAGGCGACAACAATGATTAAAATTTCGACTGCTTTTATAACCCTTGGTCAGCTGTTAAAAATGACTGATTGGATATCATCCGGAGGTCAGGCTAAGATTGCGGTGAAGGAATTGAAGATTACTGTGAACGGTGAAAAAGAAGACCGCAGAGGCCGTAAACTTTACCCGGGCGATGTCGTCACTATTGAAGGAAAATCTTATCAGATCTCAAAATGAAGATAACGTCGTTGCAGTTACGTAATTTCAGAAATTTCGCGTCTTGTTCGTTTCAGTTATCTGAAGGGGTTACGATCTTTCTCGGCGAAAACGCTCAGGGAAAAACCAATCTGTTGGAAGCTGTGTCCTTTTTATCAACGACGCGGTCTCATCGTGTTCAAGATGAATCACTATGTATTCGCAGTTCTTTCGGAAGTGCGAATCTGGAGGTCCAAATTGAAGAAGATGGGAGCCGTTTTACATTAGCAGCGGTTTTGCATAAAGAAGGAAAAACACTACTGTATCAAAACCAGCCTGTCAGTCGTACCAGTGAGTTTATCGGAAAGTTGAATGCCGTTCTGTTTTCACCCTCGGATATGGATCTCTTTGAGACTTCACCGCGTTACAGACGAAAAATGATGGATGTGGAAATGGGCAAGATATCCGTAAGTTATATGAATCATTTAAACCGATATTTAAAGGTGTTGAAGGAACGTAATGCGTATCTGAAACAGAAGAGTATCGAAGATAGTTATCTCGAAGTACTGACGTCTCAATGTATCGAAGCTCAATTGGAAATCATTCGGATGCGAAAGAAATTTGTTGATGAGATCAATGATTATCTGCAGGATTATTATCGACAGATATCATTGAGCGAAAACAAGGTGATTGCCCTTTATGCGGGTCCGGTTGAAACAGACGGGGATGTTCGGCAGAGTTTGATTGAAAAATACGAGAAAAGCAGAGAACGAGATCTAGTTTTCAAATTGACGCATGTCGGTGTTCATCGCGACGATATTACGTTTTTGATGGATGTTCAGCCGGTTATCGAAACCGCATCTCAGGGTCAGAAACGGATCTTGATATTAGCAATCAAATGCTCGTTGGTGAAATTGATCGAGAAGAATACCCATCGTCAACCGGTTTTACTGTTGGATGACGTACTGAGTGAATTGGACGCCAAACGGCGAACTGCGCTGTTTGAAACATTGGATCCGTCATTGCAGACCTTGATCACAACGACCGATATCCAAGATGTCGAGAAATGGATCAAAGCGAAAGCGAAAGTTTTTTATGTAGAGAATGGAAAGGTAACTTTCCGTAAGGAGGAAGTACGATGAATGAACAGACACCTGTAGAGCATTCTTATACAGCTCAGGATATTCAAGTTTTGGAGGGATTGGAAGCGGTACGCAAACGTCCGGGTATGTATATCGGGACAACGTCGCTGAGAGGTCTTCATCATTTGGTTTGGGAAATCGTCGATAATGCGATCGATGAAGCATTGGCAGGGTATGCGGATGAGATCGAAGTCATTGTCGATAAGGAAAATATCGTCACGGTTACCGATAACGGACGCGGAATGCCGGTCGGAATTCATGCCAAGACCGGAAAATCGACCGTTGAAACGATATTCACGATTCTGCATGCCGGTGGAAAATTCGGCGGCGGAGCTTATAAAGTATCCGGTGGATTGCATGGTGTCGGTGCTTCGGTCGTTAATGCGCTTTCTGAGTTTCTGGAAGTCAATATCCATTTGGACGGTAAGGAATATTTCATGCGGTTCGAGAATGGCGGTACACCGGTCAAGGAATTGATCTGTATCGGTGATACGGAAAAGCACGGAAGTGTCGTTCGATTCAAAGCGGACCCGACTATTTTTACGGAAACGTTAGAATATGACCATGACACGCTGCGTGATCGTCTCCAGCAACTGGCATTCCTCAACAAGGGTATCCATATCGTATTTATCGATTTGCGCTTAGAGAACCATCAAACGGTCGCATATCTGTATCGCGGCGGTATCAAAGAGTATGTGGCATTCTTAAATAAGAATAAAACACCGATCCATCAGGAAGTTGTTTACGTGGAGGGTGAAGAGGATGGTATTCAGGTAGAAGTGGGTCTGCAATACAATGACGGCTATGTGCCGAATATCTATTCATTCTGTAATAACATCAATACGCAAGAAGGCGGAACTCACGAAGAGGGCTTCCGTTTGGCTTTGACGCGTGTTATCAACAACTATGCGAAAGAAAGCAATGCCGTTAAAAAAGATGAAGAACCATTACAAGGCGAAGATGTCCGTGAAGGTTTGACAGCGATCATTTCGGTAAAACATCCGGATCCTCAGTATGAGGGACAGACGAAGACCAAGTTAGGCAACGCCGAAGTCCGTAAGATCGTTTCCAGTGTTCTGTCTGAACAATTGGAACGTTTCTTGATGGAACATCCGACAGAAGCCAAAATCATTATCGAAAAATCAGTCATCGCATCCAAAGCGCGGATGGCAGCTAAAAAAGCCCGTGAACTGACACGCCGTAAAGGTGTCCTTGAAGTTTCGTCGCTGCCCGGTAAATTAGCGGATTGTTCATGCCGTGATCCGAAATTATCGGAAATCTATCTCGTCGAAGGAGATTCCGCCGGCGGTTCTGCAAAACTCGGACGTAACAGAGAATTTCAGGCGATCCTGCCGCTTCGCGGAAAAGTCATCAACGTTGAGAAGGCCAGAATCCACAAAGTATTCGACAATAATGAAATTCGTTCGATGATTACTGCTTTCGGTGTCGGGATCGGCGATGAGATGGATCTGAATAAACTGCGTTATCATAAAATCGTGATCATGACCGATGCCGATGTTGACGGAGCGCATATCCGCACATTACTTTTGACTTTCTTCTACCGTTTCCAAAAAGAATTGATCGAAGAAGGCCATGTGTATATAGCCCAACCGCCGCTTTATAAGATTTCCAAAGGTACCATCGAACGTTATGCGTACAGTGATATCGAGTTGGAAGGTTTTAAAAAAGAACTCGGTGATAAGACCAATATCCAACGTTACAAAGGTCTTGGTGAAATGAATCCGGAACAGTTATGGGATACAACGATGGATCCTGAGTTCAGAACATTGATCAAGGTCAATATCGAGAATGCAATAGAAGCCGATATGGTATTTGATATGCTGATGGGTGATGAAGTCGAACCGCGCCGCAATTTCATTGTGGAAAACGCTCATTTCGTCAAGAACCTGGATGTATAGGGGGTGAGTGACATGGAAGAAAACACATTTGATAAAATACGCCATATAAACATATCCAGCGAGATGAAGACATCTTTCTTGGATTATGCGATGAGTGTTATCGTCGCCCGCGCTTTGCCGGATGTCCGTGACGGATTAAAACCTGTTCATCGCCGTATCATGTACGCAATGAATGATTTGGGTATGTACAGTGATAAACCGCATAAGAAATCTGCCCGTATCGTCGGTGAAGTCATCGGTAAATATCATCCGCACGGAGATGTGGCTGTGTATGACACGATGGTTCGAATGGCACAGGACTTTTCTTATCGTTACATGTTGGTCGACGGACACGGAAATTTCGGTTCCATTGACGGTGACGGTGCTGCTGCCATGCGTTATACAGAGTGCAGAATGTCAAAGATCGCCATGGAACTTGTCCGTGACATCAATAAAGATACCATTGATTATATCGATAACTATGACGGAGAAGAACATGAACCGGTCGTAATGCCGGCTCGTTTTCCGAACCTGTTGGTCAACGGTACCACCGGCATTGCCGTCGGTATGGCAACCAATATTCCGCCGCATAATCTCGGTGAAGTTATTGATGCTACGATCGCGTTGATGGAAAATCCCGAACTTACCGTATTGGAATTGATGGAAAACTATATCAGCGGTCCGGATTTTCCGACCGGTGCTTATATTTTAGGCCGTGCCGGCATCAAACAAGCATATGAGACCGGCCGCGGATCGATCACGATCCGTGCCAAAGTCGATACTTTCGATCTGCCGAACGGAAAAAAACAACTTATCGTCAACGAGATTCCGTACCAAGTCAATAAAGCTGTCATGGTCGAAAGAATCGCTTCGTTGGTTCGCGAAAAACTGATCGAAGGCATCACCGATCTGCGTGATGAATCCAATCGTGACGGTATCCGCATCGTGATCGAACTCAGACGCGATGTCCAGAGTGAAGTTATTTTAAATCAACTGTATCGGATGACCTCGTTACAGACGACTTTCGGTGTCAATACGTTGGCGTTAGTCGATAATGCGCCGCGACAGTTGGGATTGAAAGATTGTTTGCAGTATTACATCAATCATCAGATCGAAGTAACGACTCGCAAAACTAAATATGAATTGAATAAAGCCAATGAACGGGCACACATTTTAGAAGGTCTACGTATTGCGTTGGATCATATTGACGAGATCATTGCGGTTATTCGTGCCAGTAAAGATGATGCGACGGCGATGGCAGCGTTGATGGATAATTTCACATTGTCCGAGATCCAAGCGAAGTCGATTCTGGAAATGCGTTTGCGCAGATTGACCGGGTTGGAACGTCAGAAGATCGAAGATGAATATCAGGAACTAATGCTTATGATCACTGATTTGAAAGATATCTTAGCCAATCATTACCGTATGGTCACGATCATCAAGGATGACTTATTGGATGTAAAACGTCGTTTCAACGATGAAAGAAGATCTGAAATCATTGAAGCCGACATGGACATGCAGGATGAAGATCTGATTCCGCAGGAAGACGTCGTTATTACAATGACTGTTAACGGATACATGAAACGTACGACGATCGATACCTATCGTACGCAGAACCGCGGCGGAAAAGGAGTCAAAGGAATCTCGATCAATGCTGACGATGTAGTCGATCAGTTCTTGACGATGTCCTCGCATGATTACCTATTGCTGTTTACCAATTTCGGTAAAGTATATCGAATCAAGGGCTATCGCGTGCCTTCAGCGAGCCGTATATCCAAGGGCATACCTGTAGTCAACTTGTTGAATTTAGACAAAGACGAGCGTGTAAAAGCACTTGTAGCGGTAAAACCGGACGCAGAGGATGATTACCTGTTCTTTGTAACTAAGTTAGGTCTCGTAAAACGGGTTCATACATCCGAATTCGAATCGATCCGCCAAACCGGTAAGATCGCCATTTCACTTAAAGACGATGATGAATTGATCGCGGTCAAAGCAACGACTGGTACCGATGAGATCATTATTGCCGGATCCAACGGAAAAGCTGTTCGTTTCAACGAAGCGGATGTTCGACCGATGGGCCGCAACGCAAGCGGCGTCAAGGGATTCAATGTTGACGGCAGTGTCGTCATCGGAATGGCAACCGACAAGGAAGGTTCTTATATTTTAGCGATCACGCAAAAAGGCTATGGTAAGAAATCAGAATTGATTGATTACCGTCTCACTAACCGTGGAGCCAAGGGTGTTAAAACCATCAACATCACTGAAAAGAACGGACCGTTGGTTATTCTGAAAGCTGTTCAAGGTGAAGAAGACCTCTTGATCGTCACCGATGAAGGCGTCATCATTCGTATTTCACTGGATAAAGTCGGTGTTTACGGGCGTAGTACCCAAGGTGTTAAACTGATCCAAATCGATGATGATCGCAGTGTCTCCATGGCAGCGATCGTTGAACGTGAAGAAGAAATCGAAGAAAATATGGTGGATGTTACAGAGGACGTTGCTGTACCGGCAACCGTCGTACCTGAAATCACACAAGAATAAATTAAAAACCTGCTCCCTGATTATTTAGGTGAACAGGTTTTTATATAGTTTTTATTCGATAACTAAGTTTATCGTTGAAGCGTTCATAAAAAAAGAAAAGCGTGCTTCTCTTAAGTTGACAGACGGGTACGATAATTTTGTTTTGTGGTGATCAAATTGTAAGTAACGATCGTCAGAAGAACAATGGCACATCCGATCAATGAAAGAGGTTTTGGGAATTCTCCCACCATCAGAAAGACCCAGATCGGATTTAGTATCGGTTCCATCGTCGCAACGATACTGCTTGTGATGGCAGAAGTGTGTTTGATACCGATCGCAAAGAAGATATAGCCCATTCCCAATTGAACAACACCCATAAACAGAATGACAAGCAATGTTTGAGGACTTGTTGTTGGGATAGCTTTATCAAAAAACAAAAACGGTAACAGTAAGAGGCTCATCATGTTGCCGAGAAAAGCTGAATCGATCGGGTTTGCATTTGGTAGTTTATTGGCGAAGAATACTCCCGCGAAACACACACCGGATCCGATGGCAATCATATCACCTAAGTATTTTCCGGTTGCCATCTGATCAACAAAGAACAAGGAAACACCGATCAGTGTTCCGATTACGGCGATGATATCCAATTTTTTAGGAACTTGTTTTAAAAACAGATAGGAAAATAAAATAATAAAGGCGGGAGACGTATATTGCAGAACGATCGCATTCGCAGAAGTCGTTAATTTATTGGCCATCATAAACAAAACAGTCGTAAGCATCGTACATACGGCAGCCAATAGAACGGCTTTGGTGATATGGACGCGGAAACTCTTGCGATAGAGTCCTATCACGATACAGGCGATCAAACCGCGGACAGCCGAGATGGAAATTCCGCTCCAGGGGATCAGTTTGACGCAAACACCGCCGAAACTCCAAAGGATGGCAGCGATCAATATGAATAAAGGTCCGAATTGCTTGTTTTCTCTCATCGTGTGTCCTGCCTTACAAGTAAGGATTATAGCACTTTTGCCATCCGTAAAAAAGGATTCATCTAAAAATAAACAATGTTCACTTTCAAACTTTAAATAGCCATACTATAGAAGATCAGATACAAAATATCCCAGAAACCGATAAATACGGACAACAGCACGAGAATTGAGTATTCATGAAGTTTGCGGATCGCCAACATACCCGTGATAAAAGCGATGACGCCGGTCGGAAATAAAATTAAAGAGAAGACATCCCACCAAGCATCGTTAAAAGACAGTATATGGAGTACATTCACTAAAATATAAGAAAAAACAGAACCAATTACAAAGAATAAAGTCAGGTTTACTGACCAAGAACCGAAATGTGTTTTAGGTTTAAATGTGGGGTTCATAAGTGGATCCTCCACTTTCATTTAAGACTTATCGCAAGTATTTGTCAAATCTGAGGGGAATCAGTGGATGATCAACACCCTTTATTGATACCGGATCAAGAGTTATAATAGAGAAAATTCAGAACGGAGATCTACATGGGGAAAGTCATTTGTCGCAACTGCGGAGTTACGAATACACGCAAAGTTGTTTATGGACTCCTGAATGAAAAAATCATCAAACAGATCGAAAAAGGGCAAGTTCTACATGGAGGTTGTGCGATCCAAGGGATGATGCAACCCTATTATTGTTTTGATTGCGATACTCGGTTCGGACTTAAAAGTTCACCGTTATTTATGAATGCCGTAACATCGATCAAGTACCGAACACAAACAGTGATCAATCAAACACAGATCAATGAAAAATTCTCTCTTCAGATTTTAAATAATGCAACTGTCGATACGCTGTCGATCCATTATGAGTATCAGTTGAGGTTAGATAGTGAGTTTATTCGTGATCAGAATCAAAGGATCGACATTTCCAGAGATACTTTTTTCAGACTGCTTGAACAAGTTGGGTTTGACTATTGGAAAGAATCGTTTATCGGGGAAGATATCGATGCGACAATGACATGGGAAATCAGGATCAACGCTCCGACTTATTTCAGATCCACCATCGAGGTCATCGGAACCAACGATCAACCGATCACCATGAAAAACTGGCGTAAATTGATGGATTCATTGATCAGCGAAACAAAAAAAGCGACCGCAAGGTCACTTTGATGATATAATCGACTATTTTTTCATTTGAGAAGCTACTTCAACCAAACGACGTGTCTGATGGAACACAGCATCCTTAACATCTTCAACCATCTTTCCGTCTTGACCGACCGTTACGCTGGTTCCGTAAGGATTACCGCCGGCTTTACCGACTGAAACGTCGGTATATCCAGGAGTAACAACGATCGCTCCCCAGTGATACATTGAAGTGTAGAGGCTAAGAAGCGTTGCTTCCTGACCACCGTGAGGGTTAGAAGCAGAACTCATCGCACTGACCACTTTCTTATTTAATTTGCCGGTAAACCAAAGACCGCCTTGAATATCAATGAATTGTTTCATTTGAGAAGCCAAATTACCGAAACGAGTCGGAGTACTGAACAGAATTGCATCAGCCCATTCAAGATCAGCTGAAGCAGCGACCGGAACATCTTTTGTTGATTCCACGAAAGATTTCCACGAAGGCTGTCCGTCAATAACTGACTGTGGAGCCAATTCCTGAACTTTGACTACTCGAACCTCAGCACCTGCAGCAAGGGCTGCTTCTTCGGCCCATTTTGCCAATTGGTAATTCGTACCACCCATGCTATAGTAGACAACTGCCAGTTTTGTTTTTTCCATGTAGAATAATCTCCTTTTTTTAACTTACAATAAGTAAGTAACTATAGTTTGATTATGCCACAAGGAATTCGATCACGCAAACGATATGCTCACGATGATCGAACGCTGATAAAAAATAAAAAAGCACTTCAAGAAATGGATGAAGTGCTTGGAGAAGTATACGCAAAAGGTGCCATTGCAGCGTTGATAAGTCCTAAATGATATGCATCCGGTCTTTCTTTGAATAATACATTGGCGAAATCATAGTTATTTTCGAATCCGGTAGAAATCAAAACTCTGTAGCCTAACATCAACGCATGATAATAAGGTAATTTATATTCAAACTCTTTTGCTGTTTCCAGTAGTTGTCTAGACCCTTGCTTACTTAAACTGGGCTCACAACACAATTTATCGAATAAAGGTTCACTGACCAGGATAAAATCAATATGAGCGTAGCCGAACTTGGCATTACCCATAAAACGTTGCAAACAATCTTCATAAGTTGATTCTCTTTTTACGTTCATCATATCCTCCTTGTGTGGCGTTTTTGGAAAGATATTGTAGCAAATAAATAAGTAGTTTATCGTTCATATTGATAAATAGTTCAATGGCTAGAGTTTGATGTCCAATAATACGGACTAAACGGAAGAAATTTTCTTCTTTGTGTTAGTCACTAACAGAGAATGTACTGTAAAATAAAGATAATCAATGATATTCAATGAGTAAGCTGACTAGGGGGAAAGTATGATCATCTATCAAAACAGCGCGTTAGGATTTAGAGACGAAGTAGATACAAACAAAATCGTTATCGAAATCGAGAAGCAGTTTTTATCAAAATTCGGACGGAAAGTTGGACAATCTGAACGAAATTCTTGGAATAATTCGTTGAAGTTTATGGAAACAGTCATTCGAAAATCAAAAATCGCCGATGATTGCGGAATTATGATCGAATATAATATTCCGTCAACGAGTAAACGAGTCGACTTTATTGTTACCGGACAAGACGCCCAGTTGAATGAGAATTTTGTGATCGTGGAATTAAAACAATGGGATAAATCCGAATCTACCAATAAAGATGGGATCGTACGATCATACACAGGCGGAGGATTGCGCGAAGTAACGCACCCATCTTATCAAGCGATGTCATATCAAAAATACATCACTGATATGAATGAAGCCGTATATTCGGGCAATATCGATGCTCATTCGTGTGCGTATTTGCATAATTATCCGCGCAGAGACCCAGAGCCATTGTTATATGCCCAATATGCAGAACTTATTGAAGAAACACCATGTTTTTTCCAGACGGATGTCATTGAGTTTCAAGAATTTATTAAAAAGTATGTGGGTTTGGGTAAAGGGATGGAAATCTTATACCAGATCGAAAACGGAAAAATTAAACCTTCAAGAATGTTGATCGATTATGTCGGTGAAATGTTCAAAGGGACGGATGTTTATACATTGATCGATGAGCAAAAAATAGCCTACGAGAATATTGTTTCTTATGCATTGAATCCAACCGGGAAATGCACGATTATAATTAACGGCGGACCGGGAACCGGTAAATCAGTTGTTTCAATGAATGCCTTCATCAAACTTCTACAATCTGAGAAAAACATTAAATTTGTAGCTCCGAATGCCTCATTCAGAACGGCCATCGTTGAATCTCTTGCGTTGTTCAAAAGTAACAGCAGGCAACGTTTGGGTTCTCTTTTTTCAGGATCCGGTAATTTCCTTGATGTAAAAAACAATCAGTTTGATGTTTTGATCGTCGATGAAGCACACCGACTCAAAGGAAAGGGTGCCTATATGTATCAAGGTGTGAATCAAATTGAAGATATAGTAAAAGCAGCCAAAGTAAGTGTATTCTTTATTGACGATGATCAACGTATTCGTCCGGATGATATAGGTTCGATCGCAGAAATCAAAAGAGTCGCTCAGCGCTACAATTCCGAAGTCAAAGAAGTAAAATTGGAAGCGCAATTCAGATGTTCCGGTGCCGAAGGATACTTGAATTGGGTCGATCATACTTTCCAAATCAAGGATACGGCCAATTTTGACGGATGGGATGTTCAATCATTCGATTTCAAGCTTATGGATACTCCAAATCAAGTGTTAGCGATGATCAAAACGAAAACGGCGCAAGGGTATAAAGCAAGAATGTTGGCGGGCTTTGCCTGGAAATGGGCATCAGAAAAAGAAGGTAATTATAATGGAGAGAGTGAAGATGTATCAATTCCTGAACACAACTTCAAAATGCCGTGGAACGGCAGAAAAATTTCAACTAAATGGTCTTTGACACCTGAAGGAATCAACCAGATCGGATGTGTTCATACATCACAAGGATTAGAATTTGACTATGTAGGAGTAATTATAGGTAACGATCTAAAATACGATCATGAGACCGGAAAGTTATTTGCTTCCTATGATGATTATTTTGATTCTACAGGTAAAAAAGGGTTGAAGGACAATAATGAAGCTCTGACGACATTGGTAAAAAATATTTACAAGGTGCTCTTGTCCCGTGGAATGAAGGGATGTTATATTTATTGTCGCGATGATGAATTAAAAAAATATCTTCACAGTCGATTAACTGTTAAGGATTGAATAGTGGAATTATTATAGATAGTTGAGTATTTCGGAAAGATTTTGAATAGCATATGTAGGCTGAATATTGCTTTTATTTTCTGCTTTTTCCTTATTCACCCAACATGTATCGATACCCGCATTGATCCCACCTTGGATATCAGAACTAAGACTGTCTCCTACATAAAGGACAGTCTTTTTATCTGCGTGATTCATGTTGCTGAGCGCTAAATCATAGATCCTAGCATCCGGTTTGGCAACTTTTACTTCTTCAGAGATGATGATTGTTTTAAAATACTCAGCGATGGCGGACTTTCGAATTCTAGTATTTTGTACATCCGTCAATCCATTCGTTATGATTCCTAATTTATAGTCTTTACTCAAGTTTATGATCAACTCTTCTGCACCTGCAAACAAAAAGGAGGCATGAGAAAGATGCTTCATATACGATTTAGCCATATCGAACTCATTGATCTCAATTTTAAGTTCGGTTGCGAAGCGACGAAAGCGTTCGATTTTTAATTTATCTTGGGTGATTCGACCTTCCTCGAATTCTTTCCAAATAGCAGTATTCAACTCCATATATATTTTCAGATGATAGTTCTCATCGTATTCGATCCCAAAGTCCGTCAATGCACCTTTAAGAGCTACTCTTTCGGACATTCTGAAATCGAATAATGTTTCATCGGCATCAAACAAAATAACTTGATATTTCATTGTATTTCTCCTTACTTACTACTGTTCAAATATAGCATAATTCTACATCTAATTGACAATCAGTGACTGAATACTTGATTACGTTAGTTTGATCATAAGGTGAAATTTTCATTGAAAAAGGTAACTTTGAGCGTTAAGTGGTATACTGACTGTGGGGATATTTGTTTTTTTATAAGAAATAAATCGATATGGGATCGTCGAATTCCTTTTTAGTTTGAGTGTTTTCGGTAAGAATAAAAGTCTACTAAGGACGAATAATCAAAGTATTCCCAAAGAAAGAAAGTTGAAATATTACTTCGGTAAATTAAATGCCGGGGTTGATTTGTAACGGAGGTGGCATGAATGAGTGAAAAAACGACGATGGGTATTGCAAGTAAAGGGAGTAAGTATTGGATACAAACAATGATCAACAATAAAAATGGTCATGATTTAACGAAATCAATTCAAAAAGAAGATTCAAGTGTGGGGGATATTAAGTGGCTTTCACCATTATCGGAGGAAGATTATCGCGAATATCGCATTAATTCACCGGTAATGATTGAAAAATTGTTGAGTGAGGGAATCAATCTAAAGAAACCTTATGATCTCGATTTTTGGCCTTCCGAGGGACCGCATTGGGATGCAATCGGAACCTACAAAGATCCTAAAGAGACCAGGCCTACTTTAGTGTTAGTAGAAGTAAAGACAAACGCTAAAGAGATGGAATCGCCTAAAGGAGCTAAAGGTACTTCTGCATACAGCGTAGAAAATCAAATTCTAATCGAACATTCTATGTATGATGCTTATAAACGATTGGGACCGGGAAAAGATTTTGACCTGTGGTTACACAAATATTATCAACTTGGTAAACGTTTGACCTTCTTGAATGCTCTGGATAAAATCATCAACGTGAAATTAGTACTGCTTAATATCGTTGATGATGAGACTGATATCAAATTCTCTCAGTCTGAATGGGACAGTCATTATAATTATCTTTTTGAACAAATGCTAGGGATAAAAAAACAACTTAAAATTAAAGCTAAGAATATTATTGTAATCTATTGTTCAGGCAATACAAGCAAACACACTCAAGAGAAGTAACTATTGTTTATAAAGAACGGTATTACTTAAAATCAGTAAAATCGGACTATTTTAAATGAATTATTAAATACTGATTAGATATGATAGTATTGTTTAGTTAATTTGTATTTATAATGATGGATTTTTGCATAAATATAATATATAATTTTATCATAGGTACAAATATAAATTTATTTGTGCAAACGGAGGCAACATGACCGCTAAATACAAAGTAGTTGAAGCAGCACTAGAGAGAGATTTACTTGAAGGGAAATTTGATGATAATCGTAAACTGCCTACCGAAGATGAGTTAATCGAAATCTATAAGGTCAGTCGTAATACGATTCGAAGAGCTGTAGACGTAATGGCGAGACGTGGTATGATTATGCCGATTCAAGGAAGCGGAATGTTCTTACGTGATGTTTTTCAAGAAGGATGTGTCAATCTCGAAGTTTTCAGGGGGATGACGGATACTTTCAAGAAAAATCAGCTTGTAACCAAAGTTATCGCATTTGACCAAATATTTGCAAACGAAGAAATTGCCAAAGCAATGAGATGTGAAGTTGGAACACCAATGTTTTATCTGGAACGTGTACGTATTGTAGATGGTATACCAAATTGTTTTGAATATAGCTGGTTGAATCGTAATTATATTCCTTATCTCAACAATGAAATTATCACCAACTCAGTATATGAGTTTATAACATCCGATCCTAAGAAAAAGATTGGATATGTTGATCGTGTTATCACTGCACGTCGCTTAACTGAGAAGGAAGCGAAGATGCTTGGTCACAAAGAAGGAGATCCGGCCCTTGTTTCCACCAATTGTGCAATGTTTAAGGCCGGTGAGTTATTTGATTATTCAATTAATGTACATAATTTTGAAACTGTCAAATTCCTAAAACTATCCAATTTTGCATAACAGTTTTTCTGGCAAGTACGATTATAGTTTTATAGCTGATCGAAACTTTGTGATTATTGACAATTCAATACTCTGACAGTAAAATGGGGGTATAAACGATGATGGGGATAAGTAAACAGAATAATCAGTTCAGAGACGCAATGGTTGGTGAGAATTGCGCTGGTATTCGTTGAAATCCTCCCCGGAGTGAAAGTGAACCTTTCCGGCAGCGACCGTTATTCGTTTCGAGAGGATATGTTTCACGTGAAACATATCAAAAAGGGTGGCAACACGAGGTATCGTCCCTTACAGATGATACCTTTTTTATTTCAACAAGGAGGAAAATACAATGTTAGATATCAATTTTATACGTAAAAATCCAGATGCAGTCAAAGAAAATCTTGTGAAGAAATTTCAAGAGGATAAAATCCCTTTGGTTGATGCTGTTTTAGCATTAGATGCCGAATTTCGTCGAGTAAAGACGAAAGCGGACGATCTTCGCAGTCAGCGCAACTCATTGAGCAAGAATATCGGTGTATTGATTGGGCAAGGTAAGAAAGATGAAGCAAACGAAGTAAAGAAGCGCGTTACCGAAATGGCGCAAGAACTAACTGACACTGAAGCTAAAGAAGAACCACTGCAAGAAGAAATCCGTAAGATCATGCTTGTGATCCCGAATATTATAGATCCGACAGTTCCAATTGGGAAAAACGATAGCGAAAACGTGGAACGATATCGTGAAGGCGAAGCCATTATCAAACCTTTTGACGTACCATATCACATTGATATCATGGAAAGTCTAAATGGCGTAGATTTAGATGCGGCTCGGAAAGTAGCCGGTAACGGTTTTTACTACCTAATGGGTGATGTAGCACGTCTGCATTCTGCCATTCTTTCCTATGCACGAGATTTTATGATCGATAAAGGATTCATCTATTGTATTCCCCCTTACATGATTCGAAGTGAAGTAGTTACTGGAGTTATGAGTTTTACAGAGATGGAAAACATGATGTATAAAATCGAAGGAGAAGATCTATATTTAATCGGAACCAGCGAACATTCAATGATTGGTAAGTTTATCGACACAATTCTTGATGAGAACTCTTTGCCTCAAGCATTAACCAGCTATTCCCCATGTTTCCGTAAAGAAGTTGGTGCTCATGGAATCGAGGAACGCGGAGTATATCGAATTCATCAATTTGAAAAACAAGAAATGATCGTCGTATGCAAACCGGAAGAAAGCCAAGATTGGTTTGAAGTACTGTATAAGAACTCAGTCGAATTTTTTCGTTCCATGGATATACCCGTACGGGTATTGGAATGTTGTTCAGGCGACTTAGCTGATCTTAAGAGTAAATCTGTGGATGTTGAAGCCTGGAGCCCACGTCAGCAGAAATATTTTGAGGTAGGCAGCTGCTCGAACCTAACAGATGCGCAATCACGTCGTTTAGGGATCCGCGTAAACGGAGAAAAAGGAAAATACTTCGCTCATACATTGAATAACACAGTTGTTGCTCCTCCTAGAATGTTAATCGCATTTTTGGAGAATAACCTAAATGAAGACGGAAGTATCTCAATACCTGCACCTTTACGTATGTATATGGGTGGAAAAGATCGAATCGAGAAGAAAAAATAGTTTCACGTGAAACAATCTAAATCGAATCAACTAAACAAACACTATAGAGGTGTTTGTTTTTTATAACCTGCCGGTGCTAGAATATAGTTATAAAAGAACAACTTGAATCTAAAAAACTAATCAACCTAATATAAACCATCAATTAGCAAGGTCAACTTTAGTTAACTTAAATTGTAAATCTCAAGTAAAGTAACAGAGTGAAAATCGATTCAACAAATTGATGTAATTAAATCCACACAAACATTAATGAAGTACTTATAAAAACAAAAAGGAGTCCCATGGGAAGAATACTGAAGTATCTTGATTTTCATCAACACTCGACAAACATACCGCAGTCAGTTTTTGAAGTTGAATTCCATAATGATCTAAATGAATGGGGGTTATTTGATTTTCAATGGGAGTATATCTTTGAAAATATCGAATTCATCCGATGATGAATCGAATAGTAGTATCAGACATCGTGATTGATCATGCGAACATAGAATTACTTGGAGCATTAATGACCTATATTGTAGTCGATTCACAGAACTCAAAAATATCAACTATTTTTGAACATCGGGAATTCTTGGTTAAAGTTTTAACTCGATTGTCTGTACTTATATCTGAATCAGACATGAACGCAGCCAAAGGTGAGATCGACACCGGTGCAAATTCGGTTTGAAATTTACTGCATAAACCTGTATAATAAAAATGCTACTGCAATGGCATCCTTCGAACCAGGTCAGGGTCGGAAGACAGCAGCCTTAACAAGGCAATACCATGTGCGGTAGCCTTTTTTCTAGAAAAGAGGGTAGAAATGCACGAAAAATTCATGAAAGAAGCCATTAAAGAGGCTAAAAAAGCTAAAAACATCGATGAAGTCCCAATTGGAGCGGTAATTGTCTATGAAGGGAAAATCATCGCCAGAGCGCATAACAAAAGAGAGACCAATCAACTGGCTACTTCTCATGCTGAAATATTAGTGATCGAGAAGGCGTGCAAAAAGTTGAATTCATGGCGACTTGAGGGATGCTCACTCTATGTAACTCTTGAACCATGTCCGATGTGTGCGGGAGCAACAGTACTTTCACGATTGGATAATGTAATCTTTGGTGCTAATGATCCCAAAGGGGGAAGCTTTGGAACCTGTTTCAATCTCAATGAAGTCCCAGGTCTTAATCACTATCCAGTGATCATAAAAGGTATACTTGAAGACAAGTGTGCACAACTTTTAAAAGACTTTTTCAAAGAAAAAAGAATCTCTAAGAAAGCATCATCAGTAGCCGAATCATAAACTTAGCCTATTAAACAGACCTCTATTTTGGTATAATAACAGGGAAAGAAGGCGGATTTTATGAGTTACAAAGCATTATACAGAACGTATCGGCCTAACTCCTTCGACACAGTCGTCGGACAGCAACATATAGTAAAAACATTGCAGAATGCAATTGCATCAAATAGAATGTCGCATGCTTATCTTTTCTGCGGACCAAGAGGTACCGGGAAAACATCTGTCGCAAAATTATTGGCGAAATCCGTCAATTGCAGTCATCCTGAAAAAGCTCCGTGCAATGAATGTGATAATTGCATCTCTATTCAAGCAGGAAATCATCCGGATGTAATTGAAATAGATGCAGCTAGCAATAATGGTGTTGATGAAATTCGTGATTTGATCGAAAAAGTGAAATATGCGCCGTTACAAGCGAAATATAAAGTCTATATCATTGATGAAGTTCACATGCTTTCGCAAGGAGCTTTTAATGCATTGTTGAAAACACTGGAAGAACCTCCGTCGCATGTCATCTTCATATTGGCAACCACTGAACCGCATAAAGTGATCCCGACGATCATTTCTCGTTGCCAACGCTATGATTTTGTCAGAGTTAATAAAAAAGAGATTCAACAGCGAATTGAAGAAGTTTTAGTCAATGAAAACATCACTTTCGAAGAGGAAGCTACACGTTTGATCAGCCAACTGGCTGATGGAGGCGTGCGAGATGCTTTGAGTATTCTAGAACAATGCATCGCTTATGCAGGTGACCATTTGATGGCTGCTCACGTCAACGAAATTTACGGAATCGCTACGACACAAGATAAATTGGAACTCATAAAAGCGGTGTTTGTTGAGAATGTCAGTGAGTTAATGATTGAAATAGAGCGTATTTCTCAGAAAAATATCGATATCCGTCGTTTAACGACTGATTTGATGGATATATTGAAAGAAGCAGTAATCTATTCCTATACAAAAGATGAAACGCTGTTAAGTAAGTTATCTCATGAAGAAGTGATTGATCTGCTTCAAGTTTCCCCTGTAATTATGTTGAAGATGATCGATGACCTGATGGATACAACTGAAAAATACAGAAGTTCATCAAATTTATTATCCTATTTCGAAATATGTTTATTGAAACTTATGAGTCATATGACAGAATCAGAATACTCAGCTCAAATAGTCAAAGAAAAAACCGTTAAAATACCAAGCTCCGTTTCCATCGTAAAATCGAAAATTGCTGAACCAATTACTCCTATCGCGAAAGATGTTGTTAAAGAGATCGTCAAGGAAGTTGAAAATGAATCAGAGAACTTCACAGATAAATCCATAAAGAAAGATTCGGTTAAAATAATTAAACCAGCTGAAACAACACCGGCTGAATCAATGAAAGAAGTATATGCCGGAGGAAACACACTCGAAAAAGTGACACTTGACACAGAGTTTCTACTTCAATTACTAGTAGCAGGGAATAAGAAACAAAAACTCGAGCAGCAAGAGTATTGGAAAACAATCGGAGATTATAAAAGAGATTGGGAATGGCAGAAATTCGCAAACTTATTGAGCCAAAGTGAAATTGCTGTAAGTGGGGAAGGGTATATTTTGATAGCTGACCCGGAAATATCAACTGTCAATGAACTTAACAGCCCAGATACTCAAGAAGAATTAGCGAAATTTATTGAGAAAGTGGTGGGAACTGAAGGTAAAATCTTTGCGATCACCCACGATGAATTTAAAAAGCTATCCGGACTGTTTGTCCAGCGGAGAGAAATGAATAGTTTACCGGAACCCTATGTGGCTGAATTGAAACCTGTCGAAAAAGAAGCAAAAGTCAGTAAAAATACAAAGAAGGAACCGCTAAATCCAAATTTTGACCTTTTTGGTTCTGATAATGTAGATATCATCACAGAGGAGATAACGAAATGAATATTCAAGCGTTAATGAAACAAGCACAAGCCATGCAAAGTGACATGGGTAGAATTGAAACAGAATTGCAGGAAAAGGAATACAGTACAGAGATTCAAGGAGTGAGTGTCAGTGCTAACGGGAAATTCGAAATCACCTCAGTAAAAATCGACAAACAATTAGTAAATCAAGAAAATACAGAAATATTGGAAGATTTGATCATGTTGGCTGTTAACCAGTGTATCAAACAAGCTAACAATGAACGGGAAGAAAAACTGGGTGCTTTGACACAGGGATTGAAAATCCCAGGTATGTTTTGATCATGTACCCAAAAGCATTACAAAAAAGTATCGATAGCTTTCGTAAGTTACCTGGTGTCGGTGCAAAAACAGCAGAACGCTATGCATTTCAACTTCTGGAAATGAAGTTAGAAGATGTTAAAGAGTTTACAGAAGCATTATTGGAAGCAAAAACTACGCTTCATACATGTGCGATATGCGGAAATATAACGGCAAAGGATACATGTGATATTTGTCGAGATACTCATCGTGACCGTTCGATCATCTGTGTTGTACAGAATGCGAAAGATGTAATCGCGATGGAGAAAACACAAGAATTCCATGGGTTATATCATGTATTGAACGGAGTGATATCGACTTTTAAAGGAATTCTGCCGGAAGATATCAATATTGATTCACTGGTTGCCCGAGTCGATGATTCGGTACAGGAAGTGATTGTCGCAACAAACCCAACAGTTGAAGGGGAAACAACGGCTTTATACCTTGGTAAACGGTTGGAAGGCAAAAATTGCGTTGTCAGTCGTTTAGCACATGGATTACCAATGGGAGGTCATTTGGATTATGCAGACGAACTCACGCTGATCAAAGCGATTGAGGGAAGAAAAAAACTTTAAGGGGGCATAAGATGAAAACGGATATCGAAATCGCACAAGCAAATCTTCTTGAACCGATTGAGAAGATTGCCAGAAAAGCAAAAATTGATTCTGAATATTTAGAGAATTACGGAAAATACAAAGCGAAAATCAATCTATCGATTAATGATAAGTTGATTGGCAGCAAAGACGGAAAACTAATTCTCGTCACAGCTATCACACCGACAAAAGCGGGTGAAGGTAAATCCACGACGACAGTTGGCTTAGTTGATGGCCTGGCGGCAATGAATAAAATGGTCATCGGAACAATGAGGGAACCCTCGTTAGGTCCGGTTTTCGGTATCAAAGGCGGGGCAACCGGCGGCGGATATGCACAAGTTGTTCCGATGGAAGATATCAACCTTCATTTTACCGGTGATATGCATGCGATCACCTCGGCAAATAACCTTGTCAGCGCGATGATCGATAATCATCTTTATCACGGAAATGAATTGAATATCGATTCGGAATCCATTCTGTGGAAGAGATGTTTGGATATGAATGATCGGGCTTTACGCAATGTTGATATTAGTCTTGATGAAAAGAAATCAGTTCCACGCAGAGAACATTTTCAAATAACGGTCGCATCGCAAATGATGGCGATCTTATGCTTATCCAATGATCTTGAGGATTTCCGTGCGAAGATCGACAGAACGATCATCGCTTTTACCAAAGACAATAAGCCTGTAACGATAAAAGAATTGAAATGCGGCGGTTCGGTCACCTTGTTGATGAAGGATGCAATAAAACCAAACCTTGTTCAGACGTTAGAGAAAAATCCGGTCATCATTCATGGGGGTCCGTTTGCGAATATTGCTCACGGAGCTAATTCAATCATTGCGACTAAAATGGCCTTGAAATTAGCTGACTATGTCGTCACTGAAGCAGGTTTCGGTTCTGATCTGGGTGCACAGAAGTTCATGGATATCACCTGTCCGGAAGCGAAAATGGTTCCTAGTGCAGTGGTTTTGGTTGCGACGATTCGCGCATTGAAGATGCATGGCGGTTGTGAATATGACGCATTAAAGGAAGAAAATCTCGAAGCGCTTAAAAATGGATTACCTAATTTGGCTAAACACATCGATATTATTCAACAATATCAAGTACCGTTTGTAGTTGCAATCAACAAATTCAGTTCAGACACACAAGCAGAGCTTCAATTTTTAGTGAATTGGTGTCGTGAACATAATTTCTCGGTAGCCTTAAATGAATCGTGGGAACAAGGCGGCGCCGGTGCACAGGAATTAGCCTCAGTGGTGCTCAAATTAACGGAAAAGGAATCTCAGTATCGACCGCTTGTTCATGCCGAAGATTCAATTGAAGAAAAAATTCTTAAGATCACGCGTCAGATCTACGGCGGAGACCGTGTTGAATACACTGATGCGGCAATCAATCAGTTGAAACAGATTCAAGAGTTGGGATTAGATCATCTAAATGTATGTATTGCGAAAACACAGTCATCTCTGAGTGATGATCCGAAAAAACTAGGTCGTCCGGTCGGATTCAATCTACGCGTACAATCTCTGCAGATTTCTTCAGGGGCAGGATTTATTGTAGCGATCTGTGGGAATATGATGACGATGCCCGGCTTACCGAAAGTTCCGGCAGCGTGCTCGATTACAATTGACGAACAAGGGAAAATATCCGGTTTATTCTGAGATATTCTCCCTTTTTTTACCCCATCGTACATGGTACAATGAACCAAAGGAGATTCGCCCATGTCATCGATCGCCTATATCACAGATAAAAATATGATAGAATTTCATCGCTTGAATGGCAATTCGACCATTAATTTTTGGCGTCCGACGAGTTCTAAGCGTTTCACCGATTTTCACCCTGGAGATCTGCTTTTCTTTTTAGCTAAAGGAACAGAACACGGTCAACATAAAGAAAAAGGAATTATCGGTTATGGAAGATATACCGGCGGCAATACTCTGTCTTTTCGACAAATGTGGAAACGGTACGGAGCGTTGAATGGCTATTCTACTTCGCAAGATCTTCAAGAAGCAATTTTGAAAGTTTCGAAATCAAAAACATTATCACCTCTTTTCAGTTGTCTTACACTAAAAGATGTAGTGTTTTTTCAAACCCCGGTCTACCCGAGTGAGATCGGAATCAATATCTCCAACAGTTTGGAAAGCTACATTTATCCGGATAAAGAAGACATCCGAGCGACTGCTAAAATATTGTTAAGGGCCAATGAAGTAGGTATCGATGTTTGGACGGCAGTTGTGAGTCATCACGCGATGGATGCGACCGTCTTTGACGAAGATCTGATACGACATGTATTACGCGTTGCTTTGGAACGTGTCAAAGATTCGATCGATACCGCACGAGAATCCAACCGCATAACACGAGTTTTAAATCAGTTCCGAGATCTGACGAAAAATCAGGATGAAATGGAATGGATCGATTCCAGAAAACATGAAATGTTTAAATTTGACAGTGAAGGAGTAACTTTGACACTGGCTTTTGTCTCGCTGAAACAGGATTTATGGCGTAAAACGATGTATTTAGTTGGTAAAACAGCACTGGTCAAACAAGAAAGCAGCCAAAATCTACAAGGGAAACTAAAGCGATTAACAATTCAAGTCGTGGTCGATTCGGGAGTTCCGCAGGAAATTCTCGACTGCTTAACGCAGAATTCCATTGAAGTCGTATCACTTCCCAACGAAAGTAATGAGGAAAAAGAATGAGCCGCTATGATCAAATGAAGTATGTGCGATGTGGAAACAGTGGATTATTGCTCCCGCGGATGGCACTTGGATGTTGGTACAGTTTTGCTGAGTTTGATTCGCCTGAAAACATGAGTGCGTTACTACACCAAGCATTCGATTTGGGAATCACCTATTTTGATTTGGCCAATAATTACGGTCCGCAGAATGGGGCTGCCGAAACTAATGTCGGGAAGATCCTAAAGTCAGAGTTCGCAGGATACCGCGATGAATTATTGATCGCTACGAAAGCCGGCCATCAGATGTGGGACGGCCCTTATGGGGACGGGGGATCACGAAAATATATGTTATCCAGCTTGGATGCAAGTCTTAAACGTCTCCAACTTGATTATGTCGATATTTTCTATCATCATCGCTATGATCCGAATACTCCGATCGAGGAAACAATGTTAGCGTTAAAACAGGCTGTCGACAGCGGTAAAACACTGTATGCCGGAATATCGAAATATCCATTAGACAAAGCCAAAGAAGCCATTGAAATCGCAAAAAGAATCGATCTCCCGCTGATTGTCGGACAATACAAATACTCGCTGTTAGCACAGGATTTTGCGGGTTCGGGTGTCAAAAAATTAATCAATGATGAAGGATTGGGAAGTGTTGTTTTCAGTAGTTTAGCGCAAGGATTACTGACAGACAAATATTTAGGCGGTATTCCGGCAGATTCACGCATGGCAAAAGACAACCGCTTTTTGAAACGTGAGACATTGAGCGACGAATTAGTTGTCGTTCTCCGCCAACTCAATGAAATCGCTGCTTCGCGTTCGCAGTCTTTAGCTCAGATGTCTCTCAGCTGGGTACTTCACCAAGGTGCGAATACACTTATTATCGGAGCCAGTAAAACACAACAAATTATCGATAATGTGAGAGCATTGGATCATCTGGATTTCACGTCAGATGAATTAGATCGCATCCATATATTATTAGCGACTCTCGATTAGGAGAGATACTTTATGGGGAAAAAGAAACTGATCTATGTTTTTCGTTTATTGATCACACTTCTGTCGATAACGCTGGTTTCTTTCTTTTTTGATATTTCGTCGAATGTTGCCTACTATGACGATCATGGCATCAATCCGACCGGTTCTCAAAATCTTTTTTTCGGAATTGCGATGGTATTAAGCGTGTGTACTCTGCTCGTATGTTTGGTTACACTGCATTTCATCAAGAAAGAACATAATCGATAAACAATTCATAAAAACAAGGACTGCCAGGTCCTTGTTTTTATGATCAAGTTATAGTTGCGTGCTGCGTTTCATTTTGGATGAAGAAGGCACATACTCAATATTCTCCAGAGCTAAAATCCGCATAAAACGATGAAATGAAGTATCAAAATCAGTTTTGACTTCATACTCGATTTCGTAATCAGTCATACCACGATAAGTATTTGTATCAAAACAGAGTTCTCCCCATTCATCAACTACCATCTCTCGCATCGTATGGCATTGTCCGATGGGGAGTAATGATCCGGCAACATTGACAGATTTCCATAGAGCCATAAATTCCGGCATTATAAAAATAATCGGGTCATTCAATTCAGCCAACAAGGTATGTTCTGTCAGATCACCGTTATTCTTGATCTTGACGGTCGCTTCGAATCCTCCGTTCACTTCGCGAATGCGGCAGGCAATCTTTTGGGCACTCAACTGACGGTCAACTGTATCATAATAGGTATTGGTCTGATCAATCAGGTAACGAGCCGGAAAATGCTCACGCAATCGCTCGAATTCAGATTTGCTTACAAGTGTTTTATATTCAACTTCGATGTTTTTATCCATGTTTTCATTCCTTCTATGGTTATGATACAATAGGTTTAACAGAAATGGAAGTGGCACGATGCAGCGATATCATATCGTTACCCGCGGAGATCAAAACTCCGAAAACCTTAAAAACCATGTGGTTGAGCGATTAAGCCAACACGGTTGTATACTTGATGAAAAAAATCCCGAGTTGATTATCAGTATCGGCGGTGACGGTACTTTTTTGCGTACCATCCATCAGAATCTGGATATCCTTGAACATGTCAGTTTTGTCGGTATTCATACCGGTACGCTGGGATTCTTTACCGATTATTCACAGTCGGCGATCGAAGATTTTCTCAGTGATGTCATAACGAACGAACCTGCGATCCACGAAGTTCCGCTGCTGATGATTCAGACATTCAACGGGAAATTGGAGAATACTTATTTTGCGGTCAATGAAATGCGTGTTGAGAATGTCATGCAGACACAACTGATGAACGTATTTATCGGAGGCGACTTGTTTGAGACATTCAGAGGAACCGGAATGTGCATATCCTCGCAAGCCGGATCAACCGCTTATAACCGATCACTCGGCGGAGCTATCCTTCAGGAAGGGTTAGATTTTCTTCAGATGACTGAGATCACCGGAATTCATCATCAGGCATTCAGGTCGCTGGGATCTCCGCTCATCATAAGAAAAGACGGAATTATCCGTCTTGAAAGTAATGATTTTGAAAAAGCAATTCTCTGTTATGACCATATGTATACGAGTCTGGAAGGGATCACAAAGATCGAATGCAGTTACTGCCGACGAAATATACGTTTCGCAAGATATAAAAATACATCGTACTTACAAAGACTGAAGAGCCTCTTCTAATGAGATCTTCGGTTTTTATTTTCACTGCTCATCGAGAAGATGATCGCCAGCGGTGGCATGTAGGATAGCAAGGATGAACCGCCGGCTGAAATCAGCGGCAGAGTGATCCCCGTAATGGGCATCAAACCGGTTATCATACCCATGTTTTGAAATTGTTGGAACAGCAACATCCCTATTAGTCCGGCAACCATGTATTTCTCACGCATCTCAGTATAGTTGAGAGCGATCGATATAATTTTGATATCCAGCAATAAACTCAAGACTAACACGAATGAAGCACCGATAAATCCAAAGTTCTGTGCGATAACGGCAAATATAAAATCATTTTGCGGTTCCGCAAAATAAACTAACGTTGACTGCAACCCGTGACCGGTCCAACCTGCCGATCCGATCGCCAACAGAGCTCGATAGAGCTGTAATCCATACGAATTACTGTATTGCTCATTCTGTAACCAACCATAGAATCGGTTCAGTTTATAACCACCGCCAAGAATCGTTGAGAGTATATCCGGCTGATTATAGAAAAGGTAAATGGATGCGCCGAAAGCTAGAATCACGGCGACTCCCGCGAAAATAGTCCATTCACGTCGCACGCCTCCGATCGATAGCATTGCGAGTATACCGATGACAATTATGATCGGGATACCGGTATCCGGTTCCAAAACGATCAGGATTAACGGAAGAACAGCGTATTTGGCAACTTTGAAGAATAAACTGAAATCACTTTTAAAGGACATGTCGGTTTTATCTTGATTGTGTTCATGTAATACATTGGCGGTCATAATGATCAATACTACTTTCATAAATTCACTTGGTTGGATCGTTCCGATACCTGGTAGGGTGATCCAACCGCGAGTACCGTTAACAGGCCAGATAAAGGGAAGATTGATGTACTTATCCACAATCAATAAAAACAACAGAAACAAGAGTATCCAATAAAAGACATGAATACCGGTAAAGAGTCGATCGATCCCAAAAAAGATCAAACCAACCAAAAGTCCGTATCCGATCAGATACCAAAGGGATTGTTTGAGAATCAGATCCAAACCGCTGCGCCATGACGGTAATAACGGGATGGCTCCGTAAATAGCAACCATACTGGTGATCGTCATTAAAATAAGCAGAGTAGCTAACTGCTTATCGATATGGAATGGTTTTTTCGACTGGGTTAAGCGATTTTTTGGCATATATGTTCCTTCAATGTGTGTAAGGTATGTGAAAACGAATAAAATCATTGGTGCATTGCCCTGATTTCAGTATAATGGTATCATAGATTGCGAGGTGATGGCATGAGAAGATGGCATTCTTTGATTGAAATTCTGCAATTTCCTTTGGAAGTGCTGTTTTTGGCGACAGTATTGTTGGGGACAGGCAGTTTACTGCTGAGTACTAATTTTTCAACGATATTGACACTCAAAGGCGAGTACATAACCCTGTTCGCAGAACTATTCCGCTTCTTCGGCGGTTTTATCATATTGAATTTTCCTTTATTGATCTTGATCAAGTCACTGGCTAAACGCTATGATGACTCAGTTGTCGTCTTTACAGGAATATTAGGTTATATTATGTTTCATGTGGCGACGATGTTTTTTGCCTCAACCGGAATGCCGATCCAAGCTTATTATGCGATGTTCGGTCTTTCTGTCGATGCATCGACATTACAACTAAGTTCGTCTTCGATCTTAGTTCCGATTCAAACCGGTCTTGTTGCTTTGTTTATCGTGAGTGCGATCACGCGGATATCCTATAAACGTTCGCGCCGAAGACTTCCTTACGGTATCTTCGGATTTATCGACCGCAACCTGTCAACGGCGATCTCGACTTTGTTTCTTAGCTTACTAGCCGGAATCGTGACAGCGCTCGTTTGGCCGACAGTGATCGGTATGTTTATGGCGATCTTCAATTTCATTGCGGCTGACATAACAAACCCCGTTAATCTATTTGTTTACGGTATCATGGATCGACTCATGGGTATCTTTAATTTGTCCGGATTGATCCGCGGTATGTTTTGGTTCGGTTCACTCGGAGGTTCTTGGATCGATTCGTTCGGTGCCAATTATCTGGGTGACGTCGGGATGTGGACGGCGCAACAGGCAGTCAGTATCGTTAATTTGGGTCCGGGTCGTTTGATTACACCATATTTCGTACTCAATATTTTTGCGGTTCCTGCTCTTATGATCGCAATTTACCGGACATTTACCGATAAGATCGAACGCGGACGTTATTTGGGTTTTATGGTTTTGGCTATTGTCATTTCGATATTCTCAGGAACCTTATTACCGGTTGAAATCTACCTGCTGATCATGGCTCCTTTACTCTTTGTGTTCCATATCTTTTCTACCGGAGTCTTATTTGCGCTGTTTCAGGTGCTTAAGGTTGCGGTCGGTTATACGTATACAGGAAACGTTATTGTCGGCATGCCGGGAAGCGTGATCGATCTGATCGTCTACTGGCGGAATCCGGATATGCAGCGTTCGATGTCGCTGATCGTCGTTGTCGGGATTCTGACATTCTTGATCTATTTAGCTGTAACAACAGCCTACTTCCAGTACGGAGCCGTTAATTTAGTCAATCTGACGGAAAAAGAATCGAAAGTAAACGGCTTATTGGAAAGCATCGGCGGTCTTGGAAATATCCGATTGATCAATGCTTCTCCCGCTAAGTTGACTGTGCAGGTCTATGATCGAAGTGTCGTGGACTTCTCGAAGATCCATCATCATGATGTCAGCCGAATCATCGAAACCCGCGCCGGCTACGCACTATCCTTTGGTTCTTGCAGTTATATGTTGTGGAGTGATATCAAAAAACGAATGGACGAAGAGAAACAAAGTGCGTAAGTACTTTGTTTTCATGTCAGTCGAATAAATTTGTTATAATAGGAGTTGAGGTGGACTTATGGAAAAACTGACACCCATGATGCAACAATACATGGAAGTAAAGAATCAATACCCTGACGCACTCGTCATGTATCGGCTTGGTGATTTCTACGAGCTCTTTTTCGATGACGCGAAAATAGCATCCTTAGAGTTGGATTTGGTTTTGACCGGAAGATCAGCCGGAAACAATGAACGAGCACCGATGTGCGGAGTCCCGCACCACGCTGTCAGTTCATATGTACAGCGTTTGGTTGAAAACGGTCATAAGGTATGCATGGTTGAACAAATGGAAGATCCTGCGACCGCTGTCGGCATCGTACGGCGCGATGTGGTCAAAGTAGTTACTCCAGGAACGGTGTTGGATGAAGTATCGGATGATAAGACAAGCATCCGCATTGCTTCACTGACGGCTTCTGCCGGAAAATACATAGCGGTCATGTGTGAATTGGCTTCCGGTGAGACGCAAATTCTTGAATTTCCGGAAAGAACATTTATGTTGCGGCAGAGTCTTCTAAAATACAATATTCGTGAATTGGTGCTTCCCGTTGATTTCAACGAAAAAGTCATCAAGAACTTACGAGAAAATACCTGTATCACGATTTCTTTCTGCGAGGTGGATCAGATTCCCGAAGCTTACGCAGAGAACATCAGTGAGATCGCCGACAGTGTCAAACGTTCAACTTATGGTCGATTATTACAATATCTCGATACGACGCAAAAGCGTTCGTTGCGTCATCTTCAACTTGTTGAAGATGATCATCGTGACCAATGGATGGAAATGGATTTCAGTACGCTGCAGAATCTCGAATTGGTCAGTCCGGCCCGCACGTCCAGTAAAAGTGAAACATTGTTGAGTTTTCTTGATCAATGTCAATCCTCGATGGGCAGTCGTTTACTCCGAAAATGGATCGAACAACCGCTCAATTATCTTCCGGCGATCCATCAGCGACAGAAACAGATTACTTTTCTTGTGGAAAACTTCATGGTTCGGGATACGCTGCGGACTTCGATGCGAAATTGTTATGACGTGGAGCGATTGATCGCTAAAGTGGCTTTCGGTTCAGCTAATCCGCAGGATTGTCTTCGCTTACAAAAAACGTTGACCCAATTACCGATCATTTTGGAAAGTCTTCGCCCGAGTCCGGCTTATACGAGTTTGATCAGTATCGATATGTGTACAGATCTGTTGAACACACTTAATGCTGCGTTGAACGAAAATCCTCCCGCATTATTGAAAGACGGCGGGGTATTTAAAGAAGGATATAATGCGACCTTAGATGACTATCGAAAAATTCAGAAATCCGGTAAACAATGGTTGCTTGATTTTGAGAATCAGGAAAAAGAGCGCACACAAATAAAAAATCTGCGGATCGGATATAATCGTGTTTTCGGTTACTATATCGAGGTTTCAAAAGGCAGTGTTGCACTGATTCGCGATGAATTCGAATATACGCGTAAACAGACGTTAGCCAATGCCGAGCGATATATTACCCCGCAACTAAAAGAAAAAGAAGATGCGATCCTTCATGCGGAAGAACGTTCGATTCGCTTGGAGACAGAGTTATTTAAAGAACTGATCGATACGATCACTTTGTATCTCGCGAAATTGCAAAAGATCGCCAAAACGTTAGCGAATGCGGATGTGATACAAGCATTGGCGATGTTGAGCCAAAACAGCGGTTATGTGTTACCTAAGTTCCACGAAGGAAGAAATCTTGAGATACTCGAAGGAAGACATCCGATCTTGGAAGCCAAAACCCGCTATATTCCCAATAATTGTAAACTCAGCGAAGAGACACCGATCGATATCATCACCGGACCTAATATGGGAGGTAAAAGTACGTACATGCGGCAAGTGGCACTGATCATTGTGTTGGCTCAAATGGGATGTTATGTCCCGGCTGATAAAGCTTCATTGCCGTTGATCGATAAGATATTCACCCGCATGGGAGCCAGTGATGACATCATGCAGGGTCAGTCTACGTTTATGGTCGAGATGACCGAAGCTAATCTGGCTCTTCAAAATGCGACACAGGATTCGATGATCTTCTTTGATGAGATCGGCCGCGGAACCTCTACCTACGATGGTATGGCACTTGCCCAGGCAATGTTGGAATACATCGCGACTGTGGTCAAATGTAAGACACTGTTTTCGACGCATTACCATGAACTGACGAATTTGGAGCAATCACTTCCGCAAATCAAAAATGTCCATGTCGAAGTACATGAGGAAGGTGAAACCGTCACATTTCTTTATCGAATCAAAAACGGTCGCTCGGATCGTTCGTACGGTGTTAATGTCGCTCGCTTGGCAAAATTGCCGCCTGCGATCTTACAAAGAGCCAATACATTATTAAAAGAACTGGAAAGTAAGAAACGCGTTGTCCAACAAAGCATGGAGATCGTTGAAATGGTCACGATACCGAAACCATTGGCAGAGATTCAAGAAAGTCTCGCAAAGATCGATCCCGATAATATGACTCCGATGGAAGCTTTGCGCTATATCAGTGAATGGAAGAGAATCACAACTAAAAAGTAAAGTGAGGTGATGAAGCATGGCTCTTATTCAGCGATTGGATGAACATTTGACTAATATGATCGCGGCCGGCGAAGTGGTCGAACGTCCGATGGGTGTTATAAAAGAATTGATTGAAAACGCATTGGACGCTAATGCGACATCCATCGAAATTCGTATCAAAGACGGTGGAATCGAAAATATGGAAGTCAGCGATAACGGATCGGGAATGGATCCGGATGACGCATTAATGGCGTTTGAACGTCATTCTACCAGTAAAATTCACACTAAAGAAGACCTTTTCTCTCTGCATAGTCTGGGATTCAGAGGTGAAGCATTACCTTCCATCGCTTCGGTCAGTAAAGTAACGCTTACGACATGTGATGGTGATTCAGCTTCCTATGTGCAGATCGAATACGGAAAACGGATCCTGGTTCGGCCGCATGCACGGGCGAAAGGAACAACGATCTTCGTCGAAGGATTATTTCGCAAAACACCGGCTCGTTTGAAGCATCTGCGGACTGCGAGTTATGAAAGTTCACTGATCACGGATCTGGTTGAAAAATTTGCGCTTTGTCGACCGGATGTTGCCTTTAAACTTTTTGACAATGAAAATGAAATATTCAAAACAAACGGTAACGGTCAATTGATCGAAGTGATCGCCCGAACACTCGGTAATCAAACAGCGCGTAATGCGCATCTGTTCAGTGCGTCGGATTATGACTTTAAGATCCACGGAGCGATGATCCTACCCCATCAGAACCGTTCCAATAATAAAGGGATCTATGTCTTCGTCAATCAACGTATCATTCGCTACTGGCAGTTACAAAAGGCGGTCGCAGAAGCGTACCATTCTTATATGATGCCGGACCGATATCCGATCGTGATTTTGAATATCGAAATGGATACGACATTGGCTGATGTCAACGTACATCCTTCGAAGTGGGAGATCCGTCTCTCCAAAGAACAACAATTACATTTTCTGGTTCTCGATGCATTGCAGAACGAACTGAAGAAAATCACAGCCGGACCGGAAATCAAACAGTCGCAACCGATGAGCGAACATAGTATCCAGGAACCGTTATTTGACGTGGATCATCCGATCTATTATGCAACGCAAGAAGCTAAACCGATTGAACATCCTACCTATAACAGCGAGCTTGAAGGAGTTTCGGTACAGGAAGCTGAACCTATCATCGACCAAGTGACTTCGCCACAATCAGCACCTGAGTCTTTCCCGCAATTACAATTGATCGGTCAAATGCACGGCCGTTACATATTAGCGTCCAGTCCCGACAGTCTTTATATGATCGATCAACATGCTGCCAAAGAACGTGTCAATTATGAAAAGTTCCAAGATCTATTATTAAAAGGAGATTCTACGGAACAATCACTGACGGTTCCACTCACGTTTCAAATAAAACCGAGTATCATGAGTCGCTTTGAAGAGTTGCAGAAAATATTTGCAGAACTCGGAATCAACGTCGAAGCTTTTTCCGGAAATACATTGGTCTTTCGAACTCTTCCGATCTGGTTAAGTGAAGTTGATGAAACAGCCTTTCTGGAAGATCTGGTCGAAAGATTTGAGAATGACAATCAATTGGATTTGGAACATGTTCGTAAGGAAGCCTTAGCTTCGTTAGCCTGCCACAGTTCGATCCGATTCAATCATGCCCTGACCCATGCGGAAATGAATAATATCATCGATGAATTACGACGTTGCCGTCAACCGTTCAATTGCCCGCACGGACGTCCGACACTGATCCGACTGACGACAGATCGCTTATTTAAGGAGTTCCAACGATGAAGAAAGTACTTGTCATCGTCGGACCGACCTCAGTCGGAAAGAGTGATCTTTCGATTCGGATCGCTCAATCGTTGCCGTCTGAAATCATCAGCGGTGACAGTATCCAAGTCTATCGTCAATTGACGATCGGTAGTGCCAAGATCACTGCGGAAGAAATGAAAGGCGTTACTCATCATTGTATCGATACATTGGATTATAATGAATCATACAGTGTGTATGATTTTCAAACCCAAGCCAGAAATGCGATCGATACGATTACGTTATCCGGTAAATTACCGATTATTGTTGGAGGAACGGGTTTCTATATCAAAGCGGCTTTATATGACTATACCTTCGAGAATGAAGAAGAAATCGTTATTGATGAACTAACAGAAGAAACAAATGAAGAACTTTATCAAAAGTTGAATGAAATCGATCCGCAAGCTGTTCAAAAGATCCACCCTAACAATCGAAAAAGACTGATACGGGCGCTTACGATCGCAACTCATGGAAAACTGAAGTCGGAAATCGAAAACGCACAGACACATCAACCTTTATATGATATCTATATGGTAGTCTTGGATGTGAATCGAGAGATCTTGCATCAACGGATTGAACAGCGTGTCGATCGTATGCTTGCCAACGGACTCCTAGAAGAAGTAAAAACATATTTCAATGATCAAGAGTCTTGGACTTACCAAAGTTTTCAAGGCATCGGTTATAAAGAATGGATGCCGTATTTACTGGGAACACAATCGATCCAAGAAGTTCGCCAAGCCATTATTGTTCACACAAGACAATTCGCTAAACGACAATACACTTGGTTCCGCCACCAATTCATAGCGAATTGGGTAGATTCATCCAATGAAAAAGAGATCAACACGATATTGGAAGAAATCAAAGACTGGTCAAATCAGCCGAAAGGAGAATTATGAAAAAAATCGTACTTGCAGGTGGGTGTTTTTGGGGTGTAGAAGAATATTATCGACGACTCAAAGGTGTTACTTCGACGCGTGTCGGCTATGCACAGGGTATGTTCAAAAATCCCAGCTACAATCAGGTAAAGACCGGACTGACACAACATGCAGAAGTGGCGGAAATAACCTATGACCCTACGATCATCAGCCTGGAAAAGATGCTCGAACACTTGCTTAGGATCTGTGATCCGACATCACTCAACCGTCAAGGCGGCGATATCGGAACTCAATATCGTGTCGGCGTTTTTGCGGAGAATGAAACAGAACTGGCAGAGGTAAAAGCGTATATTGATTCCAGAAGAGAAGACTATTCTAAACCGATCGTTCTTGAAACAGAAGTATTGAACGAATTTTATGACGCTGAAGAATATCACCAACGTTATCTGGTCAAGAATCCATCAGGTTACTGTCACGTCAACATGCGTCTGATCAAACCTGAAGAGCTCAAAGAAGAATATCGTAAATAACCGGGGAACCGGTTTTTTTTTAGGTATATACGCGATCTGCGCATAAAAGTAACTGAGGTAAACGCATGATCGAATTTAAAAATGTCTGTAAAAACTATGGGAAAACAAAAGCGTTGAAAGATTGCAGTTGGATGGGGATGAGTCACGAGATCATCGGAGTATGCGGTCAGAACGGAAGCGGAAAAACAACACTTTTCCGATTATTGTTAGGTTTACTACAACCTGACAGCGGAGAAATTCGAATCAACGGCGAGATCCGTTCAGCCAAACATCACTCGTTGTTCGGTTATATGCCGGAGCAGCGAAGTCTTTTAAGTGATCTCAAAGTAAACGAACAGTTACATTATTTCGGAAAACTGAAAGGGATGGAACATTCGACGATACAATCTCAAATCGATCGTCTCGCCGATGAACTGGAGATTCACCATGCACTTAACAATACGATCGGTTCGTTGTCAAAGGGAAACCAACAGAAAATTCAATTGATGGCAGCGTTGATCCATGATCCCCACTATATAATCTTGGATGAACCTTTGACCGGTCTCGATTACGCAAACGTAAAACTATTTCAAGATCAATTCACCAAGTTGAGTAAAGCCGGCAAAACAATTCTTCTGTCAAGCCATCAATATGACTACATGGATGATTTTTGTACATCTCTGATCGTTTTGAAAAAAGGAGAAATGGTACTGTCAGGAAATCTAGACCAACTTAAAGATCTCTCCGGGAAATGCTGCGTTACTGTTAATTCCGATTCCTGCTGGATGGATCATGTCAAAGAGGCAGACATTGTCGAAGAATGCGGAAATAAAATAAAAATAACGGTCGAGAATCGTACACAAGCTAAAAGACTGTTGAATATGCTCAGTAAAGATAGCGGAATCAAAGAACTTGAGATGAATCGAATCGGAATCAAAGAACTGATCCGAGGAACTAACGGATGAAACAATTGATACAATTTTCACTAAAGCGAAGATTTCTGACGAAAACATCACTTGTTTTACAAGTATTGATGTTTGGTATATTGTTCAGTGTCATCAACCTCGATCGAATCAGCAACTTATTTAAGTTGAATTTGGATCGGAATATCCAAATATCAACCGATGAATCAACAATGAAACAACTGCTTCCTTTGGAGCTATGGAACACATATGGATTCGAACTAATATCTGTAGAACAAAGTAAACTCGGAATAAAAATAAATGACACAGGTTATTTGATATCTTCAGAGTATCCGATCGATCTGTTGATACAAGCTAAACTCCAACAAATACTACTTACCCTTCATCAACGTGAGTACTTAAATGAACACCACGAATCAGTCGGTGAGATGATAAGCTACTATGAAAACATCAATATTACCTACGATGTTCAACACAGTGTTCAACTATCCCAAACCAAACAAAATATGATCTTCATGGTGATCACATCCATCTATTTTATGATGCTGAACTTTGCGGCTGTTACCTCGAATGAAGTTATTCTGGAAAAAACATCCAACTTATTGGAGATCATACTGACTTCGGTTTCGACATCAACTCACTTTATCTCAAAGTTGATCGTCGGATGGCTCAGTATCCTGATCCAAGCTATGATTACAGGCGGTTTCGCTGTGATCTTGCTTTGGCAGCGAAATAATAGTGATTTAGGTAAAGGATTATTGCAATTGATTGCTCATTTCTCGTTGATTCCTTCTGATATAGTGAGTTTTCATGGTTTGATTGCCTATTTGGAGATCGATAAACAAACAATAGTTACCTTTATTTTTGGTTGTGGCTTTCTATTATTGGGTATTTTACTTGTCCAAACGGTGTTGGTCATCGCCTCAAGTCGTGTCAAGACCATGGAAGAAGCCGGAAGCATTCAAGGACCCTGTTATATTCTGTTATTACTTATGTACTATTTAACACTTTCGCAAAACTCGGTTGCTAAATTAAGTTCTGGATTGGGTTATCTATTATCCTTCGTTCCGTTCTTCTCAATGTTGTTCATGCCGGCGCGTTTGCTTCTGCAACCGGTCATAACGGAAGAAATTCTGCTCAGTGCGTTTTTTGCGGTATCAGTATTGGCAATCGTGTTGGTATTCGGCCGACCGATCTACCAACAAGGAGTATTGAATGAAAAGAAAGCAAAACGAGAACTTGTGAAATTTAGGACTAATGTTGATAAAGTTTAGTCATAACTTTGCGTAAAAGCAAGAATTTTGCTTGAAAGTGAAACTTTTAACATATTTAAAGTTGACTGACACTTTTAAAGTCTTTATAATTCAAAGTGCAAGGAGGAATTTGAAATGAAAAAGTTAATCGTATTAGTTGCTGCCGCATTGTTAGTTTTCTCAGGCTGTACAGCCGCCAAAGTATACAAAGTAGGTAGTGCAAGTCTTACAAGTTTCAGTGCTACTGCCGCTACTGCTGCAAAAGCCGGTAAAGTACAAGTAAACACCGACATGGCTTCCGTAGTTGTAGACAAAGACGGAAAAGTTGTTAGTGTAGTTCTCGATATCGCTCAGAATACCGGAACATTTGATGTGAAAGGTGCTTTAACCTTTGATCCGAAAACCGCAAAAATCCTTACAAAAAAGGAAAAAGGCGCTGCTTACGGAATGGTTGGTAGTTCAACTATCAAAAAAGAATGGTTTGAACAAGCCGCTGCATTTGAAAAGTGGTGTGTTGGTAAAACTTCCGATCAGATCAAAGCATTACCTGTAGACGCAGAAGGCGTAACAACCGATGCTGATCTTAAGACATCCGTTACAATCGGAGCATCAGAATTCGTTTCAGTTGTTGTTAAAGCGATGGCTGCTGCTGTCGAAGTTAAATCAGTTGCTAAAGTTGGAACCGCAAGTATTACTGAAATCAGTGCTACAGCTGCTGCAACTAAAGTCGGAAAAGTTCAAACTGATGTTTATTACACAACTGTTTCTTTAGACAAATCAGGGAAGATTATTGCCGTTAAATTAGATGTTGCTCAGAATAGTGGTACATTCAACATTGATGGAACATTGGCATTCGATCCTGCAAAACAGGCCACGAAGACCAAATTAGAAAAAGGTGCTGACTATAAAATGGTTGGTAGTTCTGCAATCAAAAAAGAATGGTTTGAACAAGCTGCTGCTTTCGAGAAGTGGTGTATTGGTAAAACTGCAGTCGAAGTTAAGGCTTTAGCTGTTGATGCTGAAGGCGTAACAACGAATGCTGATCTTAAAACATCTGTAACAATCGGAGTCAACGAATTCGTTGCTGTTGTTGTTAAAGCTGCTGCTGCGGCTGTCGAAGTTAAGTAATCTAAAAGTAAAGAGCCTCGCGGGGCTCTTTTTTTTATTTCTTCAATAGGGCAATATTTTTACTTCGTTTAGTCTTTCTGAGTTCTGTCAGATTAGAAGCCAATGTTTTCTCATAAGTACTGCTAAGATTAGGCGTATAGAAATGAATATCTTTGATCGCTTCGGGAAGATACTGGATCTTATGCCACAGATCCGGACGATCATAAGGATATTTATCCTCATCCTTCATGCCGACCGGAGTCAAACGCAGATAATCAGGGACATTCAATGCGCGCTCATTCACTTCTTCGATAGCCGCATGGATCGCTAAGCAACCGCTTTTTGATTTCGGAGAAAGAGCCAGATCAACGACAGCGACACCTAACGGTATTGATGCTTCGGGAAAACCAACACGTTTGGCGGCATCGATCGCATTGATCGTACGACCTACGGCAGCCGGATTAGCCAATCCGATGTCTTCATATGCGATGACGAGTAAGCGGCGTTCAATCGAATCCATGTCTTCAGCTTGGATCAACCTAGCCAAATAATAGAGTGAAGCATCGACATCACTACCGCGGATGGATTTTTGAAATCCGCTGAGTGCGTCATAGTGGTTGTCCTCATCATGATCCATCGACATATTGGCTGTTTTCGTATATTGAAATACCGATTCACGGGTTATGTCGCTGTTGGGCAATGCGATCGATAAGATCTCCAAAAGATTGTAGGCGTAACGAATATCTCCGTTACTTAGCTTAACGATCAATTGTTTTGCTTCATCGGTCAATGTGATCGAATTGATTCCACTCTCCGGATGTGTCAGAGCGCGATCGATCGCCTTGATCATGTCGTCGTCATCGATTCGTTTGAATTCAAGTAACATACATCGTGAACGGACAGCAGGATTTATCGAGAAATAGGGATTGGAAGTTGTGGCTCCGATCATGATGATCGAACCGTCTTCGATATGCGGAAGCAACAGATCTTGTTTATCTTTATTTAATCTGTGAACTTCATCCACAATGACCACCAGAGATCCGCTGAGTCTGGCTTCGGCGAAGATTCCATCCAACTCTTTCTTGTTTCCGGTCACCGCATTGAATTTTCTGAGCGGTAATTCAAGTTCATTGGCCATTACGGAAGCGACCGTTGTTTTACCTGTACCGGGAGGACCGAAGAAGATCATCGAGAACAATCTTTTCTCTTCCAAACATCTTCTAAGCAAAGCTCCCTCACCAACCAGGTGTGTTTGACCGATTATTTCGTCCAAACGGGTCGGTCTGATGCGGAAAGCCAGTGGTTGTTTCATCAAATCACCTCTACCCTATTCTATCACCGAACAAAAAATAGTAAAATGATAAAGAGGTGATTTCCATGCGTATCATAATTCAGCGTGTCAGCGAAGCAGTCTGCGTCGTTGAAAACAGTGTTGTCGGCAAGATCGGACAGGGTCTGGTGGCTTTCGTCGGATTGCATATCGATGATACTGAAACAGACTGTGATAAGCTGGCACTGAAAATTGCCAATGCTCGCGTCTTTGAAGATGAATATGGTAAAATGAATAAAAGCGTACGTGATATCGGCGGAAGTATTCTTTCCATTTCACAGTTCACGTTATATGGGGATACCCGAAAAGGAAACCGTCCTTCGTTCGATACCGCTGCTCGGCCGGAGATCGCAAAGAGTCTGTATGAATATTTTAATCACCAACTGAAACTGCTGGTTCCCATACAAACCGGAGTCTTTCAGGCAGATATGAAAATCACAGCCGTCAATGACGGACCTGTAACACTGATGTATGAGAGTAAAAAGGAGGATCTATGATGACGAGAGTACTAGAAGGAACAACGGTTGCCAAGAGTGTTGAAGAAGTATTGAAAGTTGATATTGCTAAACTAGAGACAATGCATCGCCGCATTCCGCAACTGGTGGTAATCATGGTCGGTGATAGCCCTGCTTCCCTCAGTTACGTAGGTGGCAAAGAAAAAGCATGTGCCCGCGTCGGAATCAAATCGCAAGTACTTCATTTCGAACGTACGATCCCGCAAAACGACTTGATCAAGATTATCGAAAAACTCAATGCCGATCCTAAAGTCGACGGTATACTGGTCCAGTTGCCGTTACCGACGCCGCTTGATTCCCAAGCAGTTGTCGAGGCGGTCAGTCCTGAAAAAGATGTCGACGGTCTGACACCGGCCAATGTTGGGAAACTCCACATGAATATTCGCGGATTTGTGCCATGTACACCGAAGGGAATCATCTATTTATTGGATTATTACGGAATCGAGATCGCAGGTAAGAATATTGCGGTGATCGGACGCAGTAATCTGGTCGGTCGTCCGGTCGCACAGCTCCTGGTCAACCGTAATGCGACAGTTACGATCTGTCACTCAAAAACCAAGAATCTACCGCATGTAACGCGCAATGTCGATATCATCGTTGTTGCCATCGGTAAAGCAAAATTCTTAAATAAAGCGTTTGTAAACACTAACAGTGTCGTTATCGATGTCGGGATCAACCGTACCGATAACGGACGATTGGTCGGAGATGCCGATTTTGAAGAACTCAACGGCATCGTAGAAGCAATCACTCCGGTACCTAAAGGGGTCGGCCCTCTTACGATCGCCATGTTGCTTCAAAACACGGTCGAAGCCTATCGGGCTCATGAAATGAAAGAGGAATAACCATGGAATATGATTTGAACGATATCGTTGAGATGAAAAAAGAACATCCTTGCCATAAATCAACACAGTGGAAGATCATCCGTATGGGTGCCGACATTAAAATTAAATGCCAGGGTTGCGGTGCCAGTATCATGTTTGATCGGAGTGAATTTGAGAAAAAACTAAAGAAAGTGGTCACTCGTGCCAATCCGAATACCTAGTCTTGTTGCGGGAAACGATTAAATCGAGTAAACTTAAAACGTTGCATTTGAAAGGAGCTTTTCTATGTCATTAACCGCAGGAATCGTAGGTATGCCTAATGTAGGCAAATCAACGTTATTTAACGCGATCACCCAATCGCAGGTAGAAGCAGCCAATTATCCGTTCGCGACCATCCAACCTAACGTCGGGGTCGTTGAAGTACCGGACATCCGAGTCGATCGTTTGAGTGAAATATTCAAACCGAAAAAGACGATCCATACGACGATCGAATTCACCGATATCGCCGGTCTGGTCAAGGGTGCCAGTAAAGGTGAAGGTTTGGGCAATCAATTCCTTTCGCATATCCGAGAGACAGATGCCATCGTTCATGTTGTCAGGTGTTTTGATGATTCAACTATCATTCATGTCGAAGACAGCGTCGATCCGTTGCGTGATATCGAAATCATCAATTTAGAATTAGTGTTAGCCGATCTTCAGACGATTGAAAATCGGATCGCAAAAGTCGAACGTAAAGCACTGACCAAAGGTAAAGACGCAGATGCCGAATACTTGGTACTGAAAAAGATCTATACAGCACTGATGGCGGGTCGTTCTGCTCGCAGTGTCGAATTAGACAAAGAAGAAACCATCCTAATAAAAGGATTTAACTTTTTAAGCGGAAAGCCGGTCATTTATGTCGCTAACATGAGTGAAGAAGACATTTCACATCCGGAAGACAATCAATATTACCAAATCGTAAAGAAATTCGCTGAAAGCGAACATAATGATGTGATCGCGATTTGTGCGAAGATCGAAGAGGAACTGGCGATGCTGGAACCTGCTGAGAAGAAAGAGTTCCTGAATGAACTCGGCATTCACGAAAGTGGTCTGGACAGCATTATAAAAGCCACCTATCATCTCTTAGGCCTGTGTACCTATCTGACTGCAGGTACTGACGAAGTACGCGCTTGGACCTTTAAACGAGGGATGAAAGCACCTGAATGTGCAGGTGTCATTCATACGGATTTCCAAAAAGGATTCATTCGTGCTGAAACATATGCTTACGAAGATTTCATCGTATTAGGCAGTGAACAAGCTGTTAAAGATCATGGTAAAATGCGTTCCGAAGGAAAAGAATATCTTGTTCAAGACGGTGATGTCATGAACTTCCGTTTCAACGTCTAATTGATTTAATGCAAAACAGGATTATATTTCTCTCTGAGATCAAGAAGAACCAAATCTTCTAGCAAGGTTTGGTTCTTTTTATATACATTTGTAAATGCGGCAGCTACTTCTTTTCATGAAACTATATGTTGAAAATTATCCTAGGTAATTTACGTAGTGACTCGCGATATAATCAGTAAATGTTGATATTACACTGCTTCCTTCTGATTCTTTCAAAGTTGCCAGA
>Ga0209125_1000279_pt1 | contig 75346 bp, 58 predicted proteins | sample BarGraIncub1131A_FD_184503 | JGI IMG/M metagenome (GOLD analysis project Ga0209125, IMG submission 184503) | Arctic peat soil microbial communities from Barrow, Alaska - Barrow Graham LP Incubations 11-31A (SPAdes) (version 2) | ecosystem: Environmental > Terrestrial > Soil > Wetlands > Peat...
GGAGGACGAAAATGAGAGCATCCGGATCATCCGGACCGCCATTGATAATGGCATCAACTTTATGGACAACTGCTGGGATTACAACGATGGCGTGAGTGAGATACGGATGGGGAAGGCGCTCCGTGACGGTTATCGCCACAAAGTCTTTCTGATGACGAAAATTGATGGGCGGGACAAACAGACGGCTGCGCGGCAAATCGATGAATCGCTACGACGTTTACAGGCGGACCACATCGATCTGCTGCAGTTTCACGAAGTCATCCGCACGACCGACCCAGAGAGAATTTTCGGACCAGGCGGCGGCATGGAAGCCGCGCTGGCAGCGAAACAAGCCGGCAAAATCCGTTATATCGGGTTTACCGGCCACAAAAGTCCCGCCATGCACCTACAGATGCTGGAAACCGGCTTCAGCCATCAATTTACCTTCGACGCCGTGCAGATGCCACTCAATGTCATGGACGCCCACTACGACAGTTTCGAGAAAAAAGTCTTGCCGGTGCTGCTCAAGCACAACATCGGCGTGCTAGGGATGAAAGCCATGGGCGATCGTATCATCCTGGAGAGCAAGACGGCAAGCCCGGTGGAATGCCTCCACTACGCCATGAGCCTGCCGACCAGCGTGGTTATCACCGGGTGTGATTCTCTCCCCATCCTGCAGCAGGCACTGGGCGCAGCTCGCAGTTTCCGACCGCTGCGTGAAGAGCAGATTGCCGCCCTGCTGGCGAGGACTGCCAAGGCAGCCCAGGCTGGCGCGTATGAACGCTACAAAACGAGTCACGATTTCGATGGGACCTATAAAAATCCCCAGTGGCTGGGACCACTGAGTCCTCATGGATAAAAGTATACGTCTATTGCGGTGATTATCCTTCACAACGTGCTCGGCACTGCGCCGGTATAGGTTCAGCCGCTCGGAGGAGATCGTCGGCAAGACCATTGCTCCGGCGCGGTGGCAGGGACCGGTTCATCATCGCCACCAAGGTCGGTCTGGAGTGGTAGGGGAAATTGGTGATAACAGACGGTTGAGGCGACAGGCCGAAAGGATAAGAGGAATTTCTCATGCCGAGAGCTGTCCCTTGATTGCTGCTTTTTTAACTCAAAGAGCGAGGTAAAATACCAATGGAATCCATAGTCATTTTCGGAGCGGGCATAGCTGGATTAAGTGCTGCCCATGAATTGGTCCAACTGGGATATACTGTTTCATTGTATGAATCTACCGATCAACCGGGTGGATTCTATAGAAGTTCACGGCTTAGTGAAGACAATATGCCTTCGGAGTATTCTTGGCATGGCATGGGGCCTTGGTATCATAATACTTTTGATTTAATGCAAAAGATCCCCTTGAACGAAAAAGGGAATCTTTATGATTTAGCTCTCTCTCGCTCAATTGCTTTTGGGATTTTCCCGGATACCGGGAAAGCTCAATTTTATGATGAAGGGCTCAAAAGCATTCCCAAGATGTTTAGGATGAACAAATGGGAATTTGCTAAAGCGGCTTACTTAATGCTCAAGTCATGGACTTCTAATAATAGAAGCTCTATAGAATATGCAAAACTTAATGCGGCGAAAACCTGGAAACCTTTACTTAAAGATGAAACCTATAAAACCTGGCGTTCTTGTTTCGGACCGTGGATTGGCTCGGATTGGTCAAAGGCTTCACTACATACTGCCGGTGATTTTTTCAGAAAGCAACTGACCACAAAGCCTGCGCACCAACATAAAGCAGACTCAGATGGTCCCGCCTGGAAGCAAGGTGCAGAGGACGGTTGGCTGTTACTTAAAGGTCCTAGTAGTGAATACTGGTTTGACCCTTGGGTAAAACACCTTCAAAAAAACGGCGTTAAATTCTTTTATGGCAAAGCTCTGACAAAATTAGAGTTTGACGGGAATAGTGTCACCGCAGCTTTTTCTGGCAATGAAAAAATTCAAGGTGACATATACATTCTTGCCATTAATCCTATCATCTTGGCTGACGTTTTGAATAAGACCCCCGCACTTGAGATGCAGGAAGGACTAGCTTTGTTCAAACCGCTTATCCAGGATGGTCCTCACACCCAAGTTTCCTTTAGATTAGCATTTTCTGAGGAAATTAAATTCCCTAGAAAAAGGACTGCTGTAGTGGTAAGTGATTCCGAATTCAATATAACCCTTTTTGCTGTTGAACAGGTGTGGGATAAATCGGTAAATTTGGGTAATAACATCAAATCTCTCTGGACGGGCACATCTTGTATCAGCAGCGTTCCAGGGAGTATTTACCATAAGCCAGTAAATAATTGCACGAAAGAAGAATTTATCGAAGAAGTCAAAGCTCAAATTTTCAGATGCGGCGCCCTTGATGAATTAATTAAAGAAGCTAATAATGGTAAAGGGTTAAAAGAATTTCCGCTGGTTAAAGTTGAAGTCTGGCATGAGTGGGATTTTTCTAGTAAAGGAATTGGAACTATTCACCCGAAGTGGGTGACAACAACTAATACCCAAGCATATACACCCGCACAAAAAACTTCTGTCTTAAATCTGTTTTTAGCCGGAGCCCACACCAAAACTCAAGCGCAAGTATGGAGTATTGAAGGCGCCGTGGAAAGTGGCAGAAGTGCTGCTAAAGCGATTGACGACCGAGTTGTTGTTTTAAACCAATATCGACCTTTGTGGATTAGAGGTTTGTCACTAATTGATGACATCTTATACACAATTAAAGCACCACAACTGATCGATTCATTTTTTTTATCATTAATTTTACTTTCTATTTGGGTTTTTGTAATGATTCATAAGACATAACTTCAACAACAATGGCTTCAAAATACATGCACGTCATAAGGGTCGTCTCAGAAAACGGAAAATAACGCACGTTAAGGCTATGAAGATGCAGGAATCCAGCGGTATAACGTTGGTACTGGCACTCCGAGGTTTTTGGCCACATCACGAGGTGACGCCCCATTGGCCAGCAACTTCTTGGCAAACTCAATCTTGCTGTCGGTCATCTGTCGCTTGCGTACGCCCTTACGGCCGAGTTGCCGGGCGACTTCTGGCCCGGCACGGGCGCGTTCAATCGTTAGTTCCCGCTCCATCTGGGCTAGGCTTGCCATGACGTGGAAGAAGAAGCGGCCTTAAGGCGTGCTAGGACTGCCAGCAGGGCAGGATATCTCCATGCACCACCACAGTCTTCCGGTGGACATGCCCGTTTACCCTTGATGCATCGGGGATAGGTCACTCCAACCTCGGCGTGTTTGATCTCCTCGAAGTCGATCTTGTGCCGCCAATCATCGCCGAAATCATACGCATATACGAATGTTGCCGGGATGATGCTCTCGTATTTCGAGATCCTGTGTTTCCTGCCTGGAAGCATATTCTCGTTAACCAGCAGGAAGTCATCCTCCTCACTGGGAATGCCGAACACCAAAGTCTCGCCGGTCTTGGCTTTGATCCTGAACTCATGGAGATGGCAGTCGAACCATCCCATGGCGTCTTGAATCGCTACGTGCAGATCCCAGAACGTATATGTGGAAGGCACTTGGATTCTTCGCCAGACCGGAGGGTGGGTTTCCTTAAGGGTGATTTTGAACTGGTATATGAGTTTCTTCGGTGGCATGGCGCGTGTCCTCGAAAGACTGATTGCACAGAGTGCTGGTCTTCGAGGTGGTATATCATAGATGCGTTCACCTTGAAAGTCGATTCACGGCTGCGGCCCATGGCTCCAATACGGGCTTGTGGCAGGAGTTTCAGGCCAAACGATCACCCCGCCGAGGTTGCCCTCTCCCTGTAACGAAGTCTCCTGCTGTGCCTTATACTCGTCTGCGCGTGGCAATTCCCAAATAGAATCCCAGTTGCTTCCTCTCCAGTGCTGGAGAACATTTCGAATTCGCCATCAGAATCCGTTGCTCCGCTTGCCCCAAGGTCATCATATTTCGTCTGCACTCTCTCGCAACTCCGAATAGAAATGCCTTCCTCGCATTACCCTCCACCGACCCATCCAGCATGCCGAGGCTAATGGGTATTCTATCGATCAAATCGGGCAACCATCCAGGTGCATCCGCGATAGCGTAGTCGTTCCATCGTGTAAGGGACGCCGTCGATTGTGGATGGTGCTACGACGATGTATCCACCATTTCCACGAACATCAATACCAAGTGCGGGACAATTCCTTCTTGAAGGGATATGTTTCCCCGTCGTATTCCTGAATATATAATGCATGCCACCCGACGGCGTCGTCTGCGTCAACGTTCGGGGCAGGTATCCGTACTTCGACTCTAATTCTTTCAGGGCGTGGAAACCATTGACGCCATGTTTGATATCGACATCAAGGACTAGAACCCAGAGGTGGACATGCCTACGTTGGCATCGGGTTCATTGCGCCACCACTCGTTGACCAGGGACAGATCGGTAGTTGCCTCCAGTGCTGCATTCTCACGGAAACCTTTCTTTGTATTCGGTCTGAGTGGGAAGACCGCAATACCTCTGGATGCCAGATTGATCGCGGCTTCATGAAGTCCTGAGGCCGGCAATCTAGCGCCGGTCCCAGGTGTAACATTCCATTTCAACATACCGTGGTCCAATCCCTGCTCTGCTGCGAAGAGATCTTGCGTACCTTCCTCGATGACCGAGATATCATAGGTACTTGCGGGGCAATCGTTGGCGGAGCCTTCCCCTGCTGAGACTTCTCAAACTTAACGTCGTCGTTAGTCATCAAGGCCTGCCATCTGGTTCATTCGCAAGTCATACAGCTTCGCAGTATTCCTAATGTTTGCCTTCATGATTACTCTTGATTCGTCTGAAAGGTTGGCGTAGAAAGATTCCACCATTCCGTACAGTCCGATCCTGTCATTGGCTGTCAATTTATGCCGAAATTTGGCGTAGAAAGTTTCCACCATTTCAAACAGGCCAATCATGTCGTTGGCAGTTAATTTGTGCATGAGCATAGTTTCGCATATGTCAATGTCAATAAAATCTATGTCCATTGGCGCAGAGTCTTTCTCGATTGCTCTAGTGTTACAGTTGTTTGGGGTAAAAAGGGGGACGCCCTTGAAATTGTGCGTTTCTCGACGGAAACGCCGAAAATCAAGTGTGTCCCCCCCTCCGCGTAGAGAAATATGGCGACTCGCTGATCTGCGTTCGTTACCGGTATGACGAGGAAAGCCGCACTCGTGTAAAGACGCTAGAGATTGTCGTGGATAAAAAAGATTGGACACCCCTGCCGCCAAGGTTCGCTCTCGATGGAATTGTTCCGGTGCGGATTGCCTTCACTGAAAGCGCATTCAAACAGATGGCCAGAGCGTCAGGTGGACGGTGGGACCCGGAAGCAAGATTGTGGTTAATCCCATACAGTAAGATAAAAGGCACTACCTTGGAAAAGCATATAATATTAGATGCCGCACCAAAAGGCAAAAATGCAAGTCTATAGTCGATCAATAACGAGTTGGCGTAGGTTATTAACAAAAAGGGGATACAGTATGAGGTTTAAAAATTGTATGGGGATCGCCTTGCTTTTAATTATAACCGGTTGTGCCTCCACCACACCAGTAGTAAAGCGGTTAAAGGTTCCAGAAGGGTCGGAGATCGCAATTATTCCTTTTCGGGACTGTACAATAGATGGGCAAGAGGATTGCTATGGTTCAGTAAACATAACAGGATCAATTTTTGCTCGCGTGTTTTCAACCTCTGATAGATTTAAGGCTGTCCCGCTGTCTCGTCCCGTAGCAGCAAATGAGATGCTAGCAGACGACGCAGTTGTCGATATTGCGCGAAAAAAGCACTTCCAGTTCGTGTTGAACGGAGAGGTCGATGAGTACTACAGCGTAGCCCCCATGACCTTCCGTGTTGATAGAGTCGGTGTTTCTCTAAGAATTTTACGAGTGGATGACGGTTCTGTGGCAGCTTTCTTCAACCAAAGAAAGGAAGCCAGTACAAATTTGCCACTCCAGATGAGCTGATTGAAGATATGGCCATTCACGTTCTTGATTCACTTTAAACTGATCTGCTTGGGGGTCTTTATTCTTACTCATGATGACCGGGATATAGGAGAAAACCGACCAGATTGGTTCAAAATGAGCAAGATAAAAGACCCCTATGCGCACTCCGCCTATGACGGCGCCGGACCTGACACAGTTGTTGAACTCCCAAACAAGGAAACCGCAAATGGTGGCTGAATTTAATGCTGCGTTACCAAGTGTAAAAATACTTGGCGAAATAGTCAAAGCTGCCCATGAGCTAAAGGACTCGGCGGCACTTGCTGCCGCAGTCAATGAAGTGCATGGAAAACTCTCTATCGCTTACGAATCCGTCTGTAATTCTCAAGAGAAGCGCCTTGCACTTCAACAACTAACAATTGAACTTGAACAAGAAATAGCTTCAATTCTAGACTGGAAACATGAAGCTGAACGATACATGCTAACAAAAATTGGGCAAGGTGTAGTTGCATTTACGGTTAAGCCAGGTTTCGAAAACGGAGAACCAGCACATAAGCTTTGTACTGCTTGCTATGGCAAACGACTAAAAGGATATCTGCAGCTCTCTAACCGAGATGGCAAAGGTATATATTATAAATGCAATGTATGTGGGACTGAGGTTTGTTGCTTTGACGAACGATTTATCTCCGATTATGACGTTTTATCCTTTACAGAACCCGAGTGCGAATAACATGAGTCTGAGAAGGCAATGGAGGGAAGAGGCCCAACCAAGCGCAGCACCGGTCAAGCCGGTGTGCTCTCGGAGTTCGCCACCTTGGAGTTACCCCTATTCTCAGTCTTTTAAAGAAATTAGCCATTTACCTTTTCTAGCATCATACTGTTTTAGTTCCAGACCTCCGCTTTCTCCCTTCCCCCTCAAATTCCCTCATGGCATTGGTTTCTTTTTGGTGTGTGCTAGAATTTGCCAACACTAATGGGCTGCCGCGTGCTGCTGGCGCACAAGGCTGCAAGCCCGTCACGGTAAAGGGCGACCAGGCGCCCCGCATGTGCGGCCTTGCGTTCATCTCCCATTCTGGAGGCGACCTCAGTATGGGCGACTCGGGGGAAAACTGCGCGGGGAGCTCCCCGCGCGATGAGGCTGTCCAGGACCCTTCTCGCGCCCTTCGTTAGGCCCGCGGCGGTGCGGGTTCCTAGGCGGCAATACAGCAGAGATTGATTCAATGACCCGATTTCCGTTCGAAGTTCGCGGTGTTGATGATAGTGATCCGGTGAAACGGTACAACCGACAGAAGTTTCCTGCTATATTTAGGCAGGTAGTTTCGCAGCAAGTTGTTGTGATGACAGGAAAGGAAGTCATTGAGAAGACAATGCTTCAGGTTATAAACGAGAAGAAGGACCTCAGTGCTGTTGACATGGCGACGCCAGATTTTTTCACAGTTGAACTTTTCAATTTTCACTTGATCAAAGGCCGTTGGCTTTTCACCCGCGCGTACCTGGAACAATCTTGAAAGGTTGCCAAGTTCGGGTGGACTGGTGGAATGTCCGAAAGTCGAGCCTAACCCAGAGAGAGAAGGATTTTCCCCCGCGGGAGTAAACTCCCTGCCCCATTTCCCATAATTTTATCCTTTCAGTTACCAGCGAATCCGATATGGTTGGCGCAGCTTGAGTCGGAACCAGTCGAAGGTGGTCAGGCCGTTCAGCCTTACGGTTGGAACGGGAATCAATGTGGCTGTTTTCTGCGACAGCATTCAGGCGACTACGAAACGATATGAAGCGACATTCATGGCCTTCTGATAATTTGGCTTTTCTTTTTTCCAGTGTTGTGATAATTCATAGATACTTTTCAGGTACGGAGGCTGACGGTGAGTGTTTACGGGAAGGTGATGGTCCTGTTCGCTTTGTTTCAATCGTTGTCAATAAACACAGCGAACGCGGCGGAGGGTGCGCATCAGCCGGCGATAACTCAATTCAGCCAGCAAATAGAGACAGACCCGCAGAATTCCACCGCCTATTATAATCGCGGTAACGCATATTATGATCAACGAAGGTACAACGAGGCTGTATCCGATTACAGCACCTACCTCAAACTAAATCCAAATCCAGATAATGCCTTTGATGTCTACTATAATCGTGGCAATGCCTATTCAGCTTTGGGCATCAAGCGGCAGGCTCTGGCAGATTACACCAAGGCCATTGACGTCGGATCTACAAATCCGGCAGTCTACACCAATCGCGCCAACATACTATCCTCCCTTGGCAATCACAAGCAGGCGATACAGGATTACAACAGGGCCATCAAGCTGAGCTCGAATATGGCCGAGATGTATTACAACCGGGGCACCGAATACCTGGAACTGGGCAACGTCCGGCAAGGGGTCGTTGATTTTAGCAGGGCTGTCGAGATCAATCCCAAGTATGCCCAGGCCTATCGCAATCGAGGTAATGCATACGGCACCCTGGGCAATAGAAACATGCAGATACAGGATTATAAACGATCCGCGCGAAACGGCGACCGAGAGGCACAATCTTTTCTTAGGGGTAATGGGATCTACTGGTGGGACTGAGACCATGCCTGGTTTTTTCCGGCAGACGATCACCCTGTAGGGACATGAGTTAATATGGAAGAAGGACATTTTTCATCACCAACTACCCAGAAAGGAATTCGGCATGAAAAGATTTATCTACCTCGTTATTATTCTCTCCATCTCAGTATCCTTGCTGTCCGGTTGCTCTACCTACAAAACCGTATATAAGAGGCCGGCACAAGGCAAAGGCTACTGGGAATTAATCGATAACAAGACGACCAAGCCTCCGGAGTTATACAAAGACCTGGTTCTTATCAACGCCAGAAAAACGGCATGTGGTGGTGGAAGCATATGCAAAGATTTACCCTCGGGCAGAAAAACACCGGCTGGCTACCTCGGTCCCAAGATCGGCGGTGAAGCAACTGCCATTGCTTATGACCCCGAAGGCAACAAGCTGATTGCCATTAACCATATTGGTTACGAGATCTGGCAGCTTGGCGACAGTTTGTCGAAAGGGATTATAGAGGCCGGTGATATATTTGATAGCGGATACATCGCCGAGGTTGTTAACCCTGATCTCAGAGCCCTTCTGACGGTTATGTACACCGATCCCGAACTGGTGGCAAGCTACCTGAAACAGCCCACCTGCGAGGTACAGCACGATCTGGTCAACAAATTCAACGCGACCAAGAAAATAAACCCGACTCCCGGGCTTGAAGCGGCTTTTCTTGTTATGCTGAGCACCGGCTATAATCCTGGTACCGGGAAATATGACAAGCTGTCAAGACAGGAAATGGACGCCAAATTTGAATCTTTGAAAGGTAAGGATGTGATCTGGAAGGAAATCGAGGAGAAAAAGTATTGCTCTCTAGTCAAGACCCATATCCTGAACACAATTGACGAGCTGGTTTTTAAAACCTTTTTAGCCGGCGACCTTCAGGCACAGGATGAGGGCAAAAATAAAAAAGTATCCATTACAAAAGAACTGAATTTCAATACACAATGCTTTGGTCCGAAAGCTTCCGTCGTGAAAAATGAACGGTGCTACGCCCATGTCTTCAACGAGCCATTTGCGGATATGTCGTATACCGTAAGGGACAGGGACCTGGTCGTCAACATGCTGGCCTCAATGAACCAGAAATATCCCTCGAAGCAGTAACGTCCCTGGCAGGTATTTCGACGCTGTTAACGAGGTAAGACGAACTGCCGGGATGACGATGGGGACAGGTCTTGATTCTTTGAAGATTAATGGGTCGGATGTTGGTTGAAGGCCGAAGTTGAGCCATGAAGTTTTCTCTTGTTTTGCTTATTGACTGGTAAGTAATAGCAAACAACTGAAATTGCATAATTTCCAACACTAATACCCAAAACACTTTTTTCTTGATTTATATTTCAGGTGCGTGTAATGTCCCAAAAAAACCAATAATCAAAATGGTTATTAAATATACACGACAATACTAAACTACCCGCGAGGGTAGGACGGAAAGCCAAAGGGTCTCTACGAGACAGCCGGGTCGCCGAAATATCGCTAAAACGATACGAAGCCCCGGCTTTTTTGCGTCCATTTCGGAAATGGTCCTAACGGATAATGCTGGGTTCAAAGGAGAATGTTTCATGAAAGCGGATTTTTGGTGAGGACGGGGGAGTTGATATCGCATGGTTTTTAGCTGTTATCTAGACTGAACAAATCGAACTAATTGGGGGGATCAGCAATGAAAAAGCTCATCGTATTAGCATGCATGGCAACAACCGTTACCATGACCGCAGGTGCGGCCATGGCCGACAGCATCAAGGGAAGACTCGGCGTAACCGGCAAAATCGGTGTCTTAATCCCGGCCGACAACGAGTCGGATTTCTTCAACAACCAGACCGATGCGGGATTTGTCGGTGGCGCCGGCCTCATCTACGGCATCGATGACCACTTTGCAGCAGAGTTTGAGGCGACCAGGTCCGCTTTCGGCTCCGAGACCGGCGATTTCGGCGTAACCGATGTCTCTTTCGGCGGGCAGTACCGTTTCGGACTCAGCAACCGGCAGCTGGTCCCCTACCTTGGGGTTGGAATGGACATCCTGGTCAGTGACTATGATCCGAATGATCCGATTGACCGTTCCAGACGCGACGTCGACACCACGGTTGGTGCTCACCTAAGCGCCGGAGTCGATTACTTCCTGCTGAAACAGTTCGCCCTGACCGCAGAGGCAAAGCTGGTCGCTGCCCCCAATGCCAGCATAACCGACCGGTTTGGTGACCGCAAAGGCACTTTCGATCCCTCGAGCATTTCCACTACCGTCGGCGTCCGGTATTTCTTCAAATAATCGGTTAACTCCATCATGCCGTATAAAAAACCGAAGGGCTATAACATCAGTCATATTGAAAAACGTTTAAGGAGAAGGCATGAAAATAATATGGATTGCGAAGGTTATCGCTGCAGGAACTCTGGTTTCTATGTTGGCAAGTGGTTGCGCGACTAACCCAGACGGCAGCACCGAATGGCAGAAAACTGCGATCGGTTCGCTGGGTGGCGCTGCACTGGGTGCCGGTGTGGGCGCGCTGGTCGGTGGGAAGTCACATCGCGGCCGCAATGCTGCTATTGGTGGTCTTACCGGCGCGGTTGTCGGAGGCGGCGTTGGCAACTATATGGACCGGCAGGCGGCTGCCCTGAAGAAGAGCATGCCAGAAGCGGAAGTAATTAGGGACGGCGACAAGGTGTTCGTTGCCTTACCGTCGGGCATACTGTTTGATACCGGCAAAGATGCCCTGAAAGCTGCGGCGAAAGATTCACTCGCCAAGGCTGCGGCTACACTGGCGAAGTCAGAAACCACCATAATCATACAGGGTCATACCGATTCAAGCGGGTCCGACTCTATCAATCAGCCTTTAAGTCAAAGACGCGCCAATCACGTTCGCGACTTCCTGGTCCCGAACGGTGTGCCTAGTTCCCGGATGACAGCGGTAGGATATGGCTCAAGCCGCCCCGCTGTACCCAACGATACTGAAGCGAATCGCGCATTGAACCGCCGGGTGCAGTTAGAGATCAGTCCCAATGAAAAAGCTCGGGCAGAGGGCAGTGGCAGTAATTAAGCCTACACGTTCCGCTCATCCTGCACCATCTCGGAATAAACAAAGCCGTTCCTCTGACAGGGGAGCGGCTTTGTTGGTAAATAGTCATAGGCGGCAGGGTCCGACAGAGGTATCACAGGCTAGGCACGAGCGATTCAAAACTCTGCATCCAGTTCTCGCCGCGATGGAACTGATCGACGAGCAGTCCGAGAAAACCATTCCTAGGCTTGGGCAAGTAACAAAAGGCTCGCACAGTCGGTCAGGAGATCTCTCTTTGAGCAAGGTGGCCTTAAACCGTATTTGCGAACTGTATTTAAAATAGTTTAATTTTCCTTCCTGCTCTGGTATAAGGGAGACTCGACTTGAATTAAACCTAGGGAGGATGGGGAAATGAATCCAGAAATTGCCAAACTCAGCTCAGCTCAAAAACTTTTGAAACAGGCCATGCATGAAATCGACGACTACTTTGGCGAAAACGTGGCCTTTAAAAATATCGAGTTTCTGGGGTCTTATATCCAGACTCTGGCCATTCTCGAGCTCAAAGATACGCTCAGAAATAAACTTTAAGCATTAATCGCGGTTGGCGCTCCACTGCCTCAACAGAGACGTCTTCTCTACAATTTCCAGGCGTTTCGGCTTCGCGCAGGCGAACGCCTGTGCCCTGAGCGGAGTCGAAGGGAGGAGAGCTATTCTCCGAGCGTGAAACAGAAGGTTGCCCCTTTATCCACTTCTCCCTCGGTCCAGACCTTCCCTCCATGACGGTTTATGATGCGCTGGACGGCGGCTAATCCGAGCCCGTGTCCTTTGTCTGGTGATAGTCGAGGGAACCGCTCGCAGCTGGTTTCGTGCGCTAAAGGGGAGGCAGAAGTCAGCCCTTCCTATGCGAGCTCTGTTTTGGGCAGCGAGAACCAGAAAGTGGCACCGCCGTCCACCGATCCTTCGGCCCAGACCCTGCCGCCGTGCCTCACTATGATGCGCTGAACATTGGCAAGTCCGACACCGGTCCCCTCGAATTCCTCCGAACTGTGGAGGCGCTGGAACAGGCTGAAAAGCTTGTTCACGTACTTGATGTCAAAGCCGACGCCGTTGTCCCTGACATAGAAGAGCGTCTCGTTGGGACGGTCGTCGAGCGCCCCGATTTCGATCTTCGCCCGGGGGCGCGGCCGCGTGAATTTCACGGCGTTGGTGATGAGGTTGACCAGCACCTGGCGCAGCATGGCGGCGTCGCCGACCACCGCCGGGAGTGGGGCGATCTCCCATTCGATCTCCCTGTCCTTGGCATCTTCCACGGCTTCCTTCACGATCTCCCTGACCATCTGGTCGAAATCAATCCTGGTTTTCATCAGCTCTGCGCGGCCCATCCGGGAAAAGGCCAGCAGGTCGTCGATCAGGGTCCCCATCTTCTGGGCCGCACGGGTGATCACCTCCAGGTAGTGCTGGCTCTTCTCGTCCAAAGTCGAGAGGTCCCTGTCGTTCAGCAGCTCGACGAACCCGATGATGTGGCGCAGCGGGGCGCGCAGGTCGTGGGATACCGAGTAGCTGAAGGCTTCCAGTTCCCGGTTGGTCGAGGCGAGTTGTTCGACCTGGTTTCTGAGCGCGCTGTTGAGTTCGGTGATCTTCGCCTCGCTTAGCTTTGGCAGCGTCATGTCGCGGACCACCGCGAAGGCCCAGGTCCCCTCGCTGGTCTCCATGGGGTTCAGCATGACGTCCACCGGAATTTCCCGGCCGTCCCGATTGCGCCCGTAGAGTTCCAGCCCGGTTCCCATTTTGCGCGCCCGGGGATCTGCGAAATAGTTGCGTCGGTGTCGCAGGTGGCGTCTCTGGAAACGCTCCGGCATCAGGAGCTCGACCCGGTTGCCGACCATCTCCTCGCGCATGTAGCCGAAAAGCGCCTCGGTCTGCTGGTTCACCTTGCGGATCACGCCACGGCTGTCTATCACCACCACGGCATCCGGCGCGTTCTCGAACAGCCTCTCGAACATGTTGCGGCTCTTCTGCAGCGCCTCCTCCGCGTTACGCCTTTCGGTGATGTCGCGGGTCACCTTGCCGAAGCCGGAAAGCTCGCCTGCCCCGTCGTACAGGGCGGTGATCGTGACGGAGGCCCAGAAGCGGCTGCCGTCCTTGCGCACGCGCCACCCCTCCTGGTCCAGGCTTCCCTTCGAGCGCGCGATATCCAGCTCCCTTTGGGGGGTGCCGGACTTCACGTCCTCCTTGGAATAGAAGACCGAGAAATGCTTCCCGATGATCTCTTGCGCCCGGTATCCCTTGATCCGCTCGGCGCCGGCGTTCCATGACGAGACGCGCCCTTGCGGATCGAGCAGGAAGATGGCGTAATCCTTCACCTGCTCCACCAGCAGGCGGAACTGCTCACCGGTTGCCTGCACCTCTTTGCTACTCTGGGGCGGGTCGGCTGCGGGCTCTGCCGCCGTTTTTACCTCATCTGCTTTTGCCATGTCCTTGTACCCGATCCTTCGGGGCGGCCTGAGCCCCCCAAGGTCCGAAATCTCTCATCCAGGCAGGCCGCGCCGTTGCCAGGATCAAACGTGCCTCTCGCGCAGCTGGCGGGCGGCAGCGATCATGGTGGCGAGAGCCGCTTTGGTCTCCGACCAGCCGCGGGTTTTCAGCCCGCAGTCGGGGTTCACCCAAAGCCTCTCTTTGGGCAGGTATAAAAGCGCGCTCTCCAGCAGTTCGAGCATCTCCTCGCAGCTGGGGATGCGCGGCGAGTGGATGTCGTAGACGCCCGGACCGATGCTGTTGGGATAGCGGAACTCCTTGAACGCCTCCAGTAGCTTCATCTGCGAGCGGGAGGTCTCGATGGTGATCACGTCGGCATCCAGGGCCGCGATATGGGCGATGATGTCGTTGAACTTCGAGTAGCACATGTGGGTATGGATCTGCGTGGCGTCGCGAACACCCGAGGTGGCCAGACGGAAACAGTCAACGGCCCACCCCAGGTAGCCCTCCCGGTCGCTCCCCCGCAGCGGCAACCCCTCGCGGAACGCAGGCTCGTCGATCTGGATGACGCGCAGCCCGGCCTGCTCAAGGTCGAGCACTTCGTCCCTGATGGCGAGGGCGATCTGCAGGGCGGTCTCGCGGCGGGGTTGATCGTCCCGCACGAAAGACCACTGCAGGATGGTCACCGGGCCGGTGAGCATCCCCTTGACCGGCCTTTTGGTGAGCGACTGGGCGTAGCTACTCAGGGCAACCGTCATGGGACCCTTGCGCTCCACGTCGCCGTAGATGATCGGGGGCCTGACGCAGCGCGAGCCGAAGCTCTGCACCCAGCCGGACTGCGTGAAACAGCAGCCGTGCAACTGCTCGCCGAAGTACTGCACCATGTCGTTGCGCTCGAATTCGCCGTGCACCAGCAGGTCCATCCCTATCTCTTCCTGGAATCGGATCGCCTGCTCGATTTCCCGCTTGATCGCCGCCCCGTAATCCGCCGCGCCGATTTTCCCCAGGTTCAGCTGGCTGCGCAGCCTCCTGACCTCGGCGGTCTGGGGAAAGGAGCCGATGGTGGTGGTGGGGAACAGTGGCAGTTCCAGGGTTTGCTGCTGGGCGCGCTGCCGCTCGGCAAAGGAGCTGCCGCGCCGCAGGTCCGCCGGGATGACGGCCGCGACCCGCGCCTTGATCTGCGGCCTGTGGATGAGCTTCGAGCTGCGGCGGCTCTCCATGGCGCCACGGTTCTTCGCCAGCAGCTCGTCACGGCCTCCCTGCGCTCCCGAGGCGGCCAGAGAGGCGATGGCCGCGACCTCGTCGAGCTTTTGCCGGGCAAAGGCCAGCCCGTTCCCGATTTCCGCGGGGATCCGTGCCGCATCGGTTTCCGGCCTGCAGTCGTAGGGGACGTGGAGCAGCGAGCAGGAGGGGGCGATCAGTATGCGGCCCGGGCCGAGCGCCTCCAGCGCGGTGGCGACCAGCGGCAGGGTCCGGGAAAGGTCGCTCTTCCAAACGTTGCGGCCATCGACGAGCCCAAGCGACAGGCTGAGCCGCTCGGGAACCAGGGGGAGGACGGAGTCGAGCTGGTCCGGCGCCCGGACCAGGTCGAGGTGCAGCGCGAACACGGGGAGGCCCGCAGCCAGGACGGCGTTGTCGCGCACCCCCTCGAAATAGGTGGCGAGGATAATTTTCAGCTCCGGAACGGCCTCGGCAATCCGCGCGAAGGCGCTTCGGTACGCGGCAGGCACCGCAGGGTCGAGGTCCAGGGCCAGGAAGGGCTCGTCGATCTGGATATAGTCGGCGCCGGCGTCCCGGAGCTCCTGCAGCAGCCCGATATAGACCGGGAGGAGCCTGTCGAGCAGTTCAATGCGGTGGAAGCCGGCTTCCTTCTCCTTGCCGAGCAGCAGATAGGTGATCGGGCCGATCAGCACCGGCTTGGGGATGATGCCGAGCGCCTTGGCCTCCCTGAATTCCTCGACCGCCTTGAGCGAGTCGAGGGAGAAGCTCTGGGCCCGGTGGAACTCCGGCACGATGTAATGGTAGTTGGTGTCGAACCATTTCGTCATCTCCATGGCGATGAGATCCAGGCCGTCCTTCTGGTAGCCCCGGGCCATGGCGAAATACATCTCCAGCGCCGGAGCCTCGGCAAGCCTCGCATAGCGCGGCGGGGCGGCCCCCAGGGCGACCGTCATGTCGAGCACCTGATCGTAGAAGGAGAAATCGTTGCAGGGGATCAGATCGATCCCGCTGTCGTGTTGGGCTTGCCAATGGGCAAGCCGGAGGCTTTTGCCGGCCGCCACCAGTTCCGCGACGCTCAATTGTCCCGTCCAGTAACGCTCGCAGGCGCTCTTCAGTTCCCGCTGCATGCCGATGCGCGGATAGCCGAGGTTGTGGGTTCGAATCATGTATCCCTCCCGGTGCGGCTGGTCGCCGCTCCTCCCGGCCCTGTCCGGGCGGCTCAAGGCTGCAGCGTTACCCGCTCCTGGCCCTGCCCGTCGTCAGCCACTTGCCAGGACACGATAAAGTCAAAGTGTAGCCGAAGGGGGCATATTTACAAACGGGGAACCTGATGGCGGGAGGCTAAATCGCTGGAACTGTCTTCGAGCCTTGTCCATAGCAGTCTGCTGCTCCCTCACCCCAGCCCTCTCCCGGGGGGCGAGGGAGAGTTGCACAAGACGTGAGGAAGTTGGCAGCTGTAATTGATAATGGCAGCAGTAATAGAGAAGAGGATGGGTGAGGAAGATGCTACTTATTAGGTGAACCGACAGTGTGTAGGGCGAATAATCCTTCGCTCGTTTAACTATTCAGCTGCCGTTGGCTCCTGCAGCCGTAGGGTGGACCGTGCCCACCGGAAGCCGAAGGCCAGGGGACCCGCAAGGGGTGCCCCTACAGAATTGCGGGTATCCAGGCCGACGCTGATCGGTGGGCACGGCCCACCCTACGCTATCTGATCGTTGACCTGCATACTTACAAGGTTTTGTAATGTACTGAATAGTTACCGCCCGTTTAGCGTCCGTATCAAAAGTGGCTGACCCTACGCGGTCATCCGGTCCGTATCCTGCTTGGCGAGAAAGCGGGCCAGGGCCTGCACCACCTCCGGGTCGAATTGGGAACCGGCGTTTCGGAGCAGCTCGGGGAGGGCATCGGTCTCGAGGGGTACCGCCCGGTAGGGACGGTTCGAATTGATGGCGTCGTAGCAGTCGGCGACCGCGATGATCCGCGCCTCCAGGGGGATCGCCTCGCCCTTCAGCCCCTCCGGGTAACCGGTGCCGTCATACCATTCATGGTGGTGCAAAATGCCGGGGAGCACGTCCTGCAGTTTCTCGATCGGCGCCAGTATGGCGACCCCCATTTCAGGATGGAGCCGGATCGGGGTGATTTCGCTTGCGCTAAGCGGCGCGTTGATATCCAGCAGCTTGTCGAGTATCCCGATTTTCCCGATATCGTGGAGCAGGCCTCCCAGTCTGACCCGCTCCGTCATGGCCTCGTCCAGCCCCATCTCCCCGGCAATGCCGACCGAGAGGTGCATGACCCGCTCGGAGTGCCCCATGGTCCAGGGCGATTTGGCGTCAATGGCGTTGGTGAGGCTTGACACGGTGCTGATGAAGAGCTCTCGCAGCTCCTCGTAGAGCCGGGCGTTCTCCAGGGCGACGGCCATCTGCGCTGCGACCTTCTCGATGGCGAAGATGTCTTCGGCGCTGAACGGGCCGGGGTTGATGCGTCCGAGGAGCAGCACCCCCTTGGCGTTCTCCTTGCTCACCAGGGGAATGGCCATGAGCGACTCCAACCCTGCATCCCTGAGCGAGCTGTCCAGCCGGCCCGGTTCCTTCAAATCTGACAGGGAGCTGATGTGACGGCTCTGTGCGGTGTCGAAGGCGTCCTCGGCCAGGTTGTGCCCGATGAGCCTTTTGCCGGAGCTGAAGCTGTCCGGGACCGTCACGCCGGTGGCACGGGCGACCTGCACGGTAAGCGCCCCCTTTTCCTGCACCAGCACCGCAATGAAGTTGCACTGGATGATCCACCCGATACGCTCGACGGCCGTTTCGATGATCTTTTCGTGGCTCAGGGTGGAGGAGATCGACTTGTTGATCTCGTCGAGAGTGAAGATTACGTCGGAGCGCCGGGCCATAGCCACCGACATCTCCAGGGAGTCGTTGAAGAGGCTGATATGGCTTGCCACCAGGGCGGCGTGGGAAACCATCAGCTTGATGAGCTCTATCTCGCTCGCGGAGAAGGGGGGATGGGCGCTGGGGCGTGCCACAAAAACGACCCCCTCGACCTTGTTGCGCACGAGCATCGGGACGGCCAGCAGCGTGAGCCCCCGCAGGACCCGGCGCAGTGCGGGGAGAACCAGCTCCGAGGTGTCGGCATTGGAGATCACCAGGTGTTTTCTTCTCTGGAGGATGCTCTTCAGAAGCGGGATCTTTTCGGCGGGCAGTGGCAGTTCCCGGAACAGGTGGCGGTAGCGTGGCGGCAGCCCGCAGCTGCGGGCGGGGTCGAAGCCGTGACGCTCCCGGTCGCGGAAGTAGACGGCTGCCCAGCGGGCCTGCACCGATTTCTTCAAGAGAACGCAGAGACCTTTCAGCACCTCGTCCTCGACGGTCAGGCCTGTCAGACTCTCGACACCTTCCTGATATGCTCCGAACGCTCCGGTCATGGCTGTATTTTATCACAACCGTTTGACAATGGCTGTCATTAATCGGCCGGAGGTTAGATGACTGGATCTGACAATGAATTGGTTCGGGTTAATTGTCTCTGCTCGCCGTGCGCGACTGACACCTGCTTCAAGGGGACCGCACTCAAAGCGTCGCCATGACGTAGTCTCTGGCTCAGGTCAAAGCCGTTCCGACATGAAGCGGGCTCAACTGTCTTGACATGACCCTGGTCGAGATAATTATGCCATAGCCGGCCAGTCAGGGAGGGAACCTGAAACTGGGTGCCTGTTCCAGTGACATGCGGAGAGAGATGTTATCTTGTCAGTTCCCGGGAGGCACCACGGCGTCGAAACTCTGCATCCAAGGAAGCGCGGAATCCAGGCCAAATCCGGAATGATCGCCCCCGTCGCTGCCCCGGTATTTGTAGGTGAAGCGGAGTTTGGTGCCGGGCTCGACAGGGATAGGCAGTTTCAGGCTGAACTCGGCGGATTGGTCCATATTCAGCTGTAAAGGGATCACGAAGCTCACCGAACGTGCCACCACCTTTCCGCCAGGATCGAGTACGGAAACCCAGATCTCCAGATCGTACATGAAGGCCCAGCGGACGTTTTTCACTGCTCCTTCCACCAGCGTGTTCTCTCCGACGACGCTGGTTTCCCAGGCCATCACCAGATCGAACTGGGAGTAGCGCTGCGTCATGGTCGCCAGACGCTCGCGGCTGGTATCGTGGTAGGTGGAGCAGGCGCCGAGAAGTACCGCCGTAATTGCCACCAAGAATACGCGTCGTACCATGTCGGTCACCTCCTCCGTTAACCCCCCTCCACCGCTGTTGCAGTGAAGGGGGTCCGCGACAGCGAGCCTATTGTGCCGGTGCGCGGCCCGGGGAATAATCCGGGGGAACGCTGTCGTAACCAGGCGGGGGAGCGGGCGCCGCCGGCATGCTCCGCTGGCGGTAGTTCCTTCTCACGGTTCCGGGAATCTGGTTCCCGCTCGCATACATGCACTGGAGGTAGGTGTTGTCGTAGCGGCGCTGCGCCTGGTGGCCGTAAACTTGGCCGGCATCGGCGCCACTGGCGCTCCCGATTAAAAGCCCGCTTCCGGCTCCGATGGCCGCACCCGCGCCGGCGTGACCCGATGCGGCGCCCAACAACGCGCCGACCCCAGCCCCGATAGCTGTGCCGACGGCGGCTCCCGAGACTGCATTCTCGTTGTAACTCTCCTGCGGATCCATTCCGAGCTGCTGCTCAGCCCAGCGCCTGCAGGCGGCCTCCTCGGCCTGGAACACCTCGAAAGGCTTGCCGGGCGTCGGCAGCACCATGACGCTTGGACCCGTGGGCAGGGTTGCACATCCGGAAAGCGCCAGCAGCATCAGTAATGCCGGGATTCTCTGCATCTGGTTTCCCATCTTGTCACTCCTTGCTTTCTGGTTCTGGCGGGGCTGCCGGGGTTGGCACCACCCTCATCCAGCCGTTGGGACATTTTTTCACGTAAGGGTAGTACCCCTGCGGCTCAGCGCAGTAATACCAATACTGCTGCTCGGTTTGCGGTGCTGGCTGGTGTATGTATTCCTGGGGTTCCTGCCGGATGACGACCGGCGGCGACGACGTGTAGTAAGGGTTGGGATACCCGTAGGGCGCCCCCCACCAACCCGGCCCCCAAACCGGTCCGATCCAGACTCCGCCCCTGAGGTGCGCCTGCCCCGGCAGGGAATACCCCAGCAGCAGCACCGTGGTAGCAAAGAGAACAAAAACGGATTTTTTCATGTTCGCCTCCCGCTGGTAAAAACAAGTGAATCTGTCTGTATATTTTGCTCATTCGTACTGCTTCGTCAAGCGCAATCTTCGTGCTGTGAGTGCAAGGTGCCTGGGTGCCTGGGTGCCGGTCGCCCAGCCTTTGATTTCCTTTAATCCGTGACAAGGTTTATGGTCGGTCTGGCAACAGGGCGACCCACCGGGTCGCCCCTACAGTATAGAACAGCAGGATTTAGCTGTGTGCTGAATAGTTACGTTTTAAGATTTCCTCTGTGTGCCTCTGTGTCCTCTGTGGTGAGGCTTTTGATTGTTTGTAAGTGTTTTGTTACTATCACACGTCGCACATCATGCCTCACGCCTCATTTCGTGGAGTCTTCACCGCAGGGGATCCGTTCCCGGAAATTCAGTCCCCGTTTGGTCTGGATTGCCTTCAGCTTTGTGGCCTGATCCGGCGTGAGCAGGGCGAGGAATTGCCTGGTGCCCTGCGCCCTCTGGACTGCGAGGTCTGCCTCGGCGGTGGCTACCTTGGCTGCCTGCGCCCGAATCCCGGCCTCATCGGTGCTGCCGGACTGCACCAGCGTTCTCAGCTCGTGCTTTGCGGTCTGCAGAGCCTTGAAGAGCGGCTGGTTCTGGGCGCGGCCACCTTCGAAGAGCGCTTTCGCCTCGGTTTTCTGCTGATCGGTCAGTCCCAGTTCCCGGGCCATTTTACTGAAATGCCGAGGCCCCCTTTGGCCCTTGTGGCGCTGATGCTCGCCCTTTAGCCCGGCATGATCGGGAGGTGAACTGGTGTCGGCAGTTGCGAGCGTGCTGCCGAAGGCGGTTGCCGCGGTGATGCAGGTAAGCAGTACGAGATGTCTTAGACGGTTCCCCATGGTAGTTCTCCTTGTTTTTTCGTGTCGTTTGAGTCGCGATCTTCGCTGGCTCGCGCTGATGTGGCAACCTTAGCCCCAAATTGTGGAGAGAATGTGGAAGAACTAAGGAGATGCGCGCGGAGGAACAATAGGCGAGGGTGATGGTCACAACAGGCTATGCCTTATTCTGGTGACAGGTTGAATCGAGTGCTTTGTTATTTTGTTTAAATTGATTCAGTATAATGTATACTGGCAAAAATTTTCCATCCGCGCGCTGGGTCCCTGGATGCCGGCTCCTGTACTGACACCAGGTCGACCGGCCGCTGACTGCCTGACTGGCTGCTGTGTGGCAAGACAAGAATCGCGTATTACCTATCTAAACACCGTGCTGCCGCAGTCTATCTGGTGAACATGAGCGGAGAAAGGATATAGCCATTTTACCGAGAATACTGCTGGTCGACGACATACAGATGTTCCTGGAGATCCAGAAGAACATCCTGAAACCTTTGCCGGTGCAGATAGCGACCGCGGCTGACGGGAACGCGGCGCTTGAGCTGGTGAAGCGGTTCGGTCCCGACCTGGTCGTCCTTGACATGAACATGCCGAAGATGGACGGCGTCGCCTGCTGCAGGGCTTTAAAGCAGCACCGTGACTTCCGCCGGATTCCGGTCATCATGACCATTTCCAGCTTTGGAGGCAACGAGGAACTCTGTCGCGCCGCCGGCTGCGATGCCCTGTTGCACAAACCGATCGACGCGGGGAGCTTCCTGGATGCCGTTACCGCCTTCATTCCAGATATCGAGAGGCGCAGCAGGCGCATCCCGCTGCTTGCGCCGGTCGTGGTGCGGACCGGCGGACGGACCTTTGGCGCAGCGCTGCTCGACCTCAGCAGTTCGGGCGCCTGCCTCGAGCCGGACGAAAGCGTGGAAGTGGGCGCTACGGTTGACCTGACGTTGCAGCTGCGGTCCGCCGAAACCTTGGAGCTGCGGGGCCGCGTGGTGCGCCTGCGGTCGGCGGATGCCAACGGCATGCATGCGGGAATGGGGGTCGCCTTCGAAGCGACCGCGCAGCTGCAAAAAGAGCTTGACAATTTAGTCGGTGGAGAATAGTTTCATATTAAATCAATTAACGGTGAACGATATGGCTACGAAATATCTGGGCAGTGAAAAAGAGATCAGGGCCTTGAACAGCTACATAAAGCTGGTGCGGGCAACCGAGGCGGTAAATTCCCGGACCGGGCGCAATTTTGCCGCTGCCGGGCTCAGCGTCAGCCAGTTCGGCGTGCTCGAGGCACTCTACCATGGCGGCTCGCTCTGCCAGCGGGACCTCGCCAAGAAGATACTCAAGAGCACCGGCAACATCACCATGGTGATTGACAATCTGGAGAAGCGCCGGCTGGTTCTGCGGGAGCGCGACGCCGAGGATCGCCGCTTCATCACCATCACCCTGACCGAAGCTGGGAGGCAGCTGATAAGTTCCATCTTTCCCCGGCAGGTGGCGGCAATCCTTGCGGAGATGGAGGTGCTTACCGATGCGGAACAAGACGAACTCGGGCGCTTGTGCCGCAAACTCGGCCTGAAACAGGAAGAAAAAAAGGAATAGTAAAATTTTTTGCCATAATGGTTTGACATCGAACAATTTGACGTCATGTATATCTCGTCGCAAACATTGCACCACAACCCAAAGGAGAAAAGACCATGAAAAAGATACTCACACTCATTGCCGCCGTTGTCGTCCTGGGGCTGCCGGCGTTCGCCTTGGCCGACGCCTGGCAGATCGACCAGGAACATTCGAATGTCGCTTTCAAGGTGCGCCACATGATGGTGTCCAATGTCAAAGGGGACTTCGGTAAGTTCAGCGGTGTCGTCGACATTGACAACAAGGATGTCACCAAGTCGAAGGTGGCAGTCAATATAGATATCGCATCGGTCAACACCGGTGTCACCAAGCGTGACGAGCACCTGAAGAGTGCAGATTTCTTCGATGCGGGCAAATATCCCACCATGACCTTTGTCTCCAGGAGGGTGACAAAGGCCGGCAAGGACAGGCTGAAGGTCGCCGGGCTCTTGACGCTGCACGGCGTCGCCAAGGAGGTCGTGCTCGACGTGGAGGGATTGAGCGGTGCTGCCAAGGACCCCTGGGGCAATCTGAGGCGCGGGGCTTCGGCGAGCACGCGGATAAGCCGTAAGGATTTCGGCCTCACCTGGAATGCCGCGCTTGAGACCGGAGGGGTGGCTGTCGGCGACGAGGTGCTTATCAGTCTGGAAATAGAGATGACAAAGAAGTAAGGCGCAAATGATGAAAAGTCGCGGCCCATTGCGGCAGGTGAGGGCCGCGGCTTTTTTGACAGAACCGTTCTTGATATCTGTCAGTTGATTGCTAGAATATCCCCATGGTTGTGCCATAGAAGATTTCCAAGGGGGAGTTATGAGGATTCCGGTAGTGTTTGTAGGTGAAAGGCGCGGCTGGGTAAAGAAAGAGGAACTTCAGGAACTGATACAGCAGTCGGCAATTGTCTCATTCCTACGCAGTGACGGCGAATGCGTTCAGGTCGGTACTGACACGGTCCGCGGCATGGGCGGCAGGAAATACCGGGGGCCTGAGCGCAGGGGTAACGTACTATTCTTTTGAACCGGCAGCTGACAGAACACGAGTCACAAAGGCAGTATTCCTGAGATAAGGTAAGCTTTGGCTTGAATATGAGGTTGTCATGAAATCCATTGAGAGATTGAGGAGACAGTCATGAGCAAAATACTGATCGCTTTTTACAGCATGTACGGCCACGTTCACCAGATGGCGGAGGCTGTGGCAGAAGGCGTGCGCGGGGTCCCCGGTTGCGAGGCCGTTCTCATGCGGGTGCCCGAGACCCTGTCCGAGGAGGTGCTCGGCATGATGGGGGCACTCGAGGTGCAGAAGACGCTGTCCCACATCCCCGTCGCGGCGGTAGACGACCTGGTTTCCGCCGATGCCATCATCTTCGGGACGCCGACCCGCTTCGGGAACATGTGCGGACAGATGCGCCAGTTCCTCGATGCCACGGGAGGGCTCTGGATGAAGGGATCGCTGGTCGGCAAGGTGGGCAGCGTCTTTGCGAGTTCGGCGACGCAACACGGCGGTCAGGAGTCGACCATCCTCAGCTTCCACACCACACTCCTGCACCAGGGGATGCTGATCGCCGGCCTACCTTACGCCTTTGCCGGGCAGATGGACAACTCCGAGATTACCGGCTGCTCGCCCTACGGCGCCAGCACCATTGCCGGGGGCAAGGGGGAGCGCTCGCCGAGCGCCAACGAGTTGGCCGGCGCACGCTTTCAGGGGGCCTACGTGGCCAAAATCGCCAAGAAATTACAGGCGGAGTAGGGACTGGGGACCGGCGTTATCCTCGGTCCCTGGATCCTGGTTGGGTTTGATCAAATCGAGACGCATGCAATGCTCTCTACCGATGGGGGAAGGGGACACCCTTCTCCAGTCATGTAGAGACGCATTGCATGCGTCTCGCCTTGTCCGCTACAACCCAAAACAACAAGTCAAGCGAACCCCTCGTGGATCGATAAAAAATCTCTTTCCTGCTACAAAGCGCTCCGGAGCGGATCGGCGCGTCCTATTAATCTGGCAGCTGCCATCCATCCCTTGAGAAAACCGATATTTCTGCCGGCGCGGGGCGCACCAATGGTGTGCCATTTTTCACTTCTGCGAAACGACGGCGGCCTTTTGCATTTCTGCAAATAATCCCTTGCGACAATTTAACTAGGATCAAGGTGCTGATATTACGGCCCATATTTTTGCGGCGCTGCCCCGGAGAGGATAAACTTTTTTGCTTATCTGCAAAAAGGCCTTCCGGCCCGGTCCGGCTCTCCCGGGAGCCCGTGTCTGTAACTATCCGATAATAGGACTTTTCTCCGGATATACAAAATCTTAAAACATTGGTATGCAAGTTGCTAAAGCTTTGGCATGCGACATCAATCCAACACGGAGGTATAAACGGCATGCAAGAAAAATCATCTAACAAGGGTTGGCAGGTAGTGATAGCCGGTACCGGCATCAACTTGGCACTCGGGGTGTTGTATGCCTGGAGTATCTTTAAAGGGGCAATCAAGGCGTCCATCGAGAAAGGTGGCCCCGATGCCTTCAACTGGAGCCTCTCCTCCATCAACGATCCGTACGCACTCTGCTGCCTCTGCTTCGCATTTTCCATGATCATCGCCGGCAAGTGCCAGGACAAGATCGGCCCGGCGCGGACGGCGCTGATCGGCGGGATCCTGGTCGGCTGCGGCTTCACCATGATGTCCTTCTCCAACAGCTACGCCGCCTGGGTCGTCGGCTTCGGCGTGCTGGCTGGTTCGGGCTTCGGCTTCGGCTACTCCGCGGCGACCCCTCCGGCACTTAAATGGTTCTCCTCGAAGAAAACCGGGCTCATTGCCGGCATCGTGGTCGCGGGCTTCGGTCTGGCGCCGGTCTACATCGCGCCGCTGGCAAGCTACCTGATCGGTGTATTCGGGATACAGAAGTCGATGCTTATCCTGGCGGGCGGCTTTGCGGTGGTTGTCTGCGGCCTCTCCTTCTTTCTGGTCAACCCGCCCAAGGGTTTTGTCCCGGCCGAACCGGCCGAAAAGGATGACGGCGACAAGGCTGTCGCCAAAAAGTCCGTGTACGACGCCAACGTAGGTGAAATGCTGCGCTCTCCCAAGTTCTACATGCTCTGGACCACCTTCTTCATCGGAAGCGGCGCGGGCCTCATGGTGATCGGCAGCGTTGCAGGCCTGGCCAAGCACAGCATGGGCTCGATGGCTTTCGTCGCGGTCGCCATCATGGCGGTCGGTAACGCCTCCGGCCGCGTCGTTGCCGGCGTGCTCTCCGACAAGATCGGCCGCCGTGCCACGCTCACCATCATGCTCTCCTTCCAGGCGATCCTGATGTTTGCCGCCATCCCGGTCGTCGGTTCCGGCTCCGCGGTACTTCTCGTGCTCCTCGCCTCCTTCATCGGTTTCAACTACGGCTCCAACCTCACGCTGTTCCCGTCCTTCGCCAAGGATTACTGGGGCTTCAAGAACTACGGCCTGAACTACGGCGTCCTCTTCAGCGCCTGGGGCGTAGGCGGTTTCGTCATGGGGCGCGTCTCCGAGATGATGAACGCCCAGCCCGGCGGCCTGAACAAGTCCTTCATTCTGGCCGGCACCTGCCTTGCTTCCGGCGTCATCCTCACCTTCTTCCTGCGTGAGAAGAAGGCCGTTACCGTCGAGGCGACCATGCCTGTCGGGGAACTTGCTGTGGAGAAGGTCTCTGCGTAACCGGGTTTGCAACAGTCGCCGATAAAAGAATGGGCCATGCATTTTCTGCATGGCCCTTTTTTTAGTGATAGTGGTAATATGCCGGACGTTTCGGGAACAGTTTCTGTTGAAAGGGAGTCGCAATGGATACCACCTATGTCACCATCATGCTGATCGTTTTCCTTGTCGTGACAGGACTCGCCATCGATATCGGATACATGTATGTAAGCGAGGAGGATTTGCAGGGCGCGGCTGAGACGGCCGCGCTGTCAGGTACCCAGACGATCAAGCGGCGTATCTTGTTTCAGATGCAAAACGACCCGAAAAAGGTAGGAGATGTTGCCAACGGTACGGTGCAGGCATCTGCCAGAAGTGCCGCAGTCGAGGTGGTCTCGGGAAAACACGCCGCGGCCGCCCTGGTAGGTCTTACCAGCGACAACAGCAACGCCTTGACCGGCGAAAACGACCTGACCGTCGGCTTCTGGAATGTCAGCAGCCAAAGCTACACCCCCGGCGGGACCCCGGTCAACGCCATGCAGGTAAGGACCAGGCGCACAGCGGAGAGCAGTTCGGTCGGCATGGGGAGTCTCGGCAGTTTCCTGGCCAAGATAACCGGCACCGAATCATTCGGTTCGACCCCCGTCGCCATTGCAGCGATTCCTGCCAGGACCCGGGCAAACATCGCGATCTGTGCCGCTGCCTGCGATCCCGCCTGCACCTATCCCGAGGTCTGCGCGGTCAAAGAGAGGAGGATGCTGCGCGCTCCCTGGGATCCCCGAAAGGATCCGCCCGCCACCGACCGCTACCTCTACACCTCGCTGCAGCACCCGGTCACCATCACCAATACCATGGCCGACATGGTCTGCGGGGAAATGTCGGTCCAGGAAGTGTGCGGCAGGCCGATCTACACCTCGGGCGGCGCGAGCGACGAGGTCCTGCGCGATATCGCAGCGATGATGTATAACCCGAAGTTCGACAGTTCCAACAAGGAGCACGATAAAAACGGGAAGCTCCTGGGATGGTGGGTAATCGTTCCTGTTACCGATTGCAGCCAGATCACTGCGGGCAACGCCTTCGAGCCACACACCGTGACCAAGTACTCCCTGGTTCGGATCAGCAGGATCTGCGTAAGCGGCCCGGCGGGATGCCAGCAGACCGGCGGGCCAAAGGATGCGCCTGCCGCCGCGTGCGGCCCCGGGGAGGACGGTCTCTACCTGGACCGCATCTCCTGTGTCGGTTGCGGCAGTAAGGCGTTGAAGCTGCTGCCTGGTCTGTATCCGGTTCTGGTCAAATAGTATCCTGATTAGGTAACTATTCAGCATTACAAAATCAGGTCAACAATCAGATGTCGTAGGGTGGGCCGTGCCCACCAATCAGCGCCGGCCAGGATGCCCGCAAGGGGTATCCCTACAACACCGATTCTGTAGGGACACTCCTTGCGGGTGCCGTGGCCTTCGGCTTTAGGTGGGCATGGCCCACCCTACGGCTATTCAGCATTACAAAATCGGGTCAACAATCAGGTAGCGTAGGGTGGGCCATGCCCACCAAGCTGGCAGCATGCGGCAGGTGCGGCAGGCAGCACATGCAGCTGCAGGCAGGAAGATCTGCAATCCGCTGCTTCCCGCCAAACGGCAGAAGGCTGATTCGCAGTTGTGCGATCAGCCTTCCATGCTTCATTTCCGGATCCTGTTTGGTCAGGATATGTGGGAAGAGCGTGACAACTCTTCCTGGATGTTGCCACTATTTAATTGTCGTACGGCATTACTCAAAGCTTCATCGAAATAAAATATTAAATTGCATACATGTCATTGTTCATAGCATTGAAAAAAGATTCATTTAACAGAAGGTACCTCTCCTAATCGCAAAGACCACATTGTTCATAGCATGAAAAAATAATTCAGGTAGTCAGCCATTCAAAAACCCATCGGGGTCCTGTTCGAACAGGATGTCATCGGGAAAGACTGCGCCTCTCCCGGCTCGAAACTAACGGTATTTAGTTGTAAGGTAACGATCCTTCAGAACCTCCTTGTAGTTGGTTGGTGTTGACAGGTGATCTGCATAAAGTTGGCCAACCGCAACGAATTTCGCTAAAGCCTTGCTGGACGCTGAAGCAGGCTGCCGAGCTGTAGTAATGATTGGATTTGTAAGGCTTTTATAACGTCAAATCACCGCGTGGCTCAGTTATCCCGCGGCGCCATTGCGCGCCTCCTCCAACGAGGTCGGGTGCCACAATGAAAGGATTGGACCGCGATGCGACACTGCGAAGATGCGCCGCCTGAGCAGTTGCTCCAGGCGATCGATGAGTTCAACCGCGGCGATTGGTTCGAGTGCCACGAGACTCTGGAAGATCTCTGGGTGGGGGAAAAGGGAGCGGTGCGGGACTTTTACCAGGGGATGCTGCAGCTTGCGGTAGCTCTGCACCACTGGCGCAATGGCAACTTCAAAGGTGCCCTCATCCTGCTGAGGGGCGGAGGCGAATTGCTGTGGCGGGTGCCGCCGGTCTGCCAGGGGGTGGACGTGGCAGGGCTCAGGGCCGATGCCGGGAGGCTGCACGCTGCGCTGAGCGCAGCCGGCGAGGACCGGATGGCGGAACTCGCGGCGCACCTTATCCTTAAGGTCAATGGCAATTGACAATGGACAATTGACAATGAGAAAGACGATTGGCAGAGACTGGCGAGGGGCGATGAGATAGGCGAGGGCAATGAGATAGGCGAGGGCAATGAGACTGGCGGGGGGCAAACGTCCTTAAGGACAGTAACCCCGAAGAGGCGGGTCCGAAAACCCGCCCCCGCAGGATCACCTTTTTCGCGTAGCGGCTCCTACTTCAACAGCGTTACCTTGCCGTCGTCCAGGTCGTACTTGGCTGCAACGATTTTTATTTTTCCTTCTTTGAGCTGTTCCGCGAGCACTTTCGATTTCTTGGTGAGGCTCGCCGCTACTGCCTTGGCGTTTACCTCGGCCGCGCACTCAACCAGCTCCTCGTTTGATTTCCCTTTGTAAATCTCTTTTGCCTTTTTGACCGCAGGCTGGATCGCCTTGATGATGGCGCCGAGGTTCCCCTCCGGTTTCCCTTTGCTGCTCACCGCTGCCGTCACCGCGCCGCAGCGCTCATGCCCGAGCACCATGATGAGGGGCGAGCCGAGATGCTCGGTCGCGTACTCGATGCTCCCAAGGATGATCGGGTCTGCGACGTTCCCGGCCACGCGTACCACGAAGACCTCGCCGAGGGCCTTGTCAAAGATGAGCTCGGGCGGGACGCGGGAATCGGAGCAGGACAGGATGATGGCGTAGGGGTGCTGGGTTCTGGCCAGCTTCCCGCGCGCTGTCGCGTCGCTGGAGGCGCAGGCCCCCATTTTGCTCTCAACGTAACGCTGGTTGCCATCCATAAGTTTTTGCAGCGCTTCGTCGGCGCTTATCCCCGCGCCGCCTGCCGAGGCGAAGGCAATGCCTACGGTTGCTGCGAGAGTTGCTGCCAGTACCGCGATCCTGCTCACTACGTTGCTACTCTTCATGTACAATTCCTCCTCTGTGTATTCGGGTCGATCCCCGAAGAATGGCTCCCGCGCTGTCGTCCATCTTTCCAGGCAACAGTACAAAAGCTGGTAATCCAGTACAACCGCCCCGCAGGGCGAACAGCCATCTTACATTTTTTTTTGAATTATTCCAGCGTAATTAGATCCTGTGCACCTGAAAACAGACCGATGATGTCGGTTCTGACAGTAGGGGCGGGCCTCGGTCCGCCCGGGAACCTGTTGGAAAAAAGGGCTGAGCAAGCCCCGCCCTTACAAGTGGAGGATGGTATGATTGAGTCATGCTGCGGGGTCGAGGCGGCCGGGAAGGACAACTCGGGGAATTGGTTCGGCCTGCTCCAAAGAGTGTCCTGAAACGGCGAATAAGCAGCATCGTGACAGGATGCTGAGCGCGAAGGGGTGGGGATGAGCAATCTTATGCTGCTGGTGATCATGTTCTGTGCCGGGATTACTGTCGCGGCGCAGCCGTCGGTGAATGCGCGTCTGGCGCAAAAGGTGGGGATAATCGAAAGTGCCTGCATCTCATTCGCGGTCGGCACCCTGGTCTTACTTGCGCTTCTCCTGGTCAGCGGCAAGGCGAATCTGAGAGGGGTAGGCGAAACCGCCTGGTGGGAATGGACCGGCGGGGTGATGGGTGCCTTTTTCGTGTCGATGACCATCTTCATCGTGCCGCGCATCGGTACTGCCGCCGCCATGTCCGCCATCATCGCGGCGCAGCTTACCACCGGCATCCTTTTGGATCATTTCGGCGCCTTCGGCTTCAGGCAGGTCCCCTTGGACCTGAAGCGCTGCATCGGCTGTCTGCTCCTACTGGCAGGCGTGGCGTTGGTCGGCAAACGCTGAAATGGAGCTGAGTTGCTGGCAGGATCACTTGAGGCATCGGTCGCCCCATGCGCTGGCGCCGTGACCAGGAAAACGGAAGCAGGTTCCTTTCCGATGGTTCCATGGCTTGTTGACAACCCGTACCAGTTCGGGCACATTAGGCGCATGGAACACCCCCTGCTGATATTTGCCGGCCTTCTTGCCGGAGTCGATCCGCTGAATTTATCCCTCAGCCTCCCCATAAAATTTCTCATCATCAATGGAGTATATCCGCATGTTCTGGCTAAAATTTCTCGAAGTAATCGCCATCCTTACCATAGGCATCTTTCTCATCACGTTCCTGGAAGATACCTTTGTCAGTGCTCCCCGCAGGCGTGCGCTTAAGCGCAAGGCGCTTGAGAAACTGGGGAAGGGCGGGGAGGCATGACGGGCAGGGGGGGCAGCATCGGGCGTAGAGACGCATCCTCTGGAAGACATCGGAGGTAGAGACGCATTGCATGCGTCTCAGCGCTGTTGCAATCTTCTAGTAGAATGACGACTTTGCAGGAAGTCAAAGAGACGCATGCAATGCGTCTCTACCCGGGGGGAGGGGCCAACCCAAGGCAGCGCGTGGCGTTACTGGGGCACATTGCGGGAAAGCGTACGACTCAACGACTCAACGACTTAACGACTCAACGACTCAACGACTTAACGCCTCAACGCTTTTAAGCGCCGCGCCCAAAGAAGACGCCGGCCGCCATGGCGCAAAGCACGACGAGGCAAAAGAAGGCGAAATGCCAGTCTTTTTCCCAGACGAAGATGACTCCCGCAACCAGCACGCGCATGACCGGCGTGCAAAGAAGCACCAGCAGCCCCGCAGTGATCAGCTTGGGCGCGAAATCGGTCTGCCCGAGGACCATGGCGAGGATGCCGACGCTAAGCAGGGCCGCGGCGAGCAGCGAGCCGATACGCAAAAGCCGCGCAAGCACCATCTCTATCGCCATCACCTCTGCAGTTTTCTCCTCAGGTCCTTTTTCCTCAGATCCTTGCGTCACCACCACTTCACCCCCCGATAGATCATCTCAACGGCTGTATAGGCAATGAGCGGTATGAAGCAGAGACGGATGCGGTTCGCCTTCATCCGAACCATGAGCCTCGCACCGACGACGGCCCCCAACAGCACGCCGAGCACAACGGGGCCGGCCACCAGCGGTTTCACGTCGCCGCGGGCAAAATAGACCACAGCCGCCGAGGCCGCCGTCACGCCGATCATGAAGTTGGAGGTCGCGGTCGAGGCCTTGAACGGCATGCGCATCACCTGGTCCATGGCCGGCACCTTGAATATTCCGGCGCCTATGCCGAGCAGGCCTGCGGCGGCCCCCGAGAAGTACATGAGGATCAGACCGTGGATGGTTCTCGTCACCTGGTAGTCCACTCGGTGCCCGAGCGCCTTGTCGTAGTAGGAACCGGTCAGCCTCAGCTTCTGGGAGAGGGCATCGGGGACAACGCCGGTAGGCAGTTCCGCGTTGCGTGTCCTGAACATGTTGTAGGTAGAGTAGGAAAGGAGCAGCCCGAACAGGATGTACAGCAAGCGCTGGTTGATGAAACCGGCGATCAGGGCTCCGGAGAGCGCGCCGGTCGCGGTCCCCATCTCAAGCCAGATCGCCACGCGGGTGTTGGTCAGCCTGTCCCTCAGATAGGCAACCGCAGCTCCCGTCGAGGTGGCGATAATGGAAACAGTCGAGGCGGCCACCGCGGTCCGCATCGACATGCCGAAGCAAAGCGTCAGTGCTGGGACGATGATGATCCCGCCGCCCAGACCCAGCATGGAGCCGACCACTCCGGCGCCGATTCCGATCATAAAGATCTCGATAAAGGTTAGAACCACCTTGCTACCTCCGTCCTCTAGCACTCATCTTGACCGAGCCGGCCATGATGCATGACAACTTACAGCGTCTGCGTCTTTGTGACAAATGTTTTTCCAGATCCCCTCGCCCTCCGGGAGAGTTCAGGGTGAGGGATGCGCCACGAAGTAAAGCGGCAAAGTAAAATGACCACCTCGGCAAAATCCCCGCCTCCTCTGACTCAACTCCCACAGGGCTGGGGCTGCACAAACAATAGGCTCTGCTGCTTGGTTTTTTATCGGTCCAGCCGGTCCATCACGCAGAGCTCCATTGGAATAGTTCCATTTTACAGGTACTTTTGCAGATCTCATCGTCTGGCATATCTCCTGCTATGTGAGACATAGTTACCCAGGCACAGCGTAGTGCACGGTAACATTCATGACAGGCAAGGGCGCCTCTCCACCAACGGGTGAGAGGCGCCCTTTTTTATTCCAGATACTTGAAAGGGGGGGGAGGGCTGGCCGGGAAAGACTGACAGTGAAGTGATCGGGATTAAATAAACCATCAAATTACAAAGGAGTAAACAATGAAAGGAATTTCCAAAGTTCTCATCCTGGCAATGACGCTCACTATCGCAGCAGCCGGTGTCGCAATGGCGACCCCTTCCACACAGATCTGGATCCCCTCGACGGACGTGCAAGCCTACAAGTCCCTGCACCTTGGCCTCGACAACTACACCCGTACTTCAAGCGGAGGCTCCTCCACCAGGCCCAACGTCTACGACCTCGGTCTTACGGCCGGCGTGCTCCCTTTCGAGAAGGTCCAGGCTGAGGTCGGCATCGACTACATCACCTACGGTAACGCTTACGACAGCCACCCGATCTACTTCAACGCGAAGCTCGCTACCCCCGAGGAATCGCTGTTCACCTATTCCCCCTCCCTCGCTCTGGGAGGCTACGGCATCGGCACCAACTGGGATGAGAGCAGCGCCGCCAGAACCGACCAGAACATAGTATACGGCCTGGTTGCCAAGACCCTCCCGGTCGTCGGCAGGCTCTCCGCCGGCTACTACGTCGGCAACGACAAGGTGCTCCTCGACAAGAATGGCAACAGGGAAAACGACGGCGTGCTCCTCTCCTGGGACCGGACCATGACCGAGATCTCGGACAAGCTCTGGCTCGCCGTCGACTACCAGGGCGGCAAGAACGCCTTGGGTGCCCTCAGCTTCGGCGCCTCATGGGCCTTCGCCAAGAACGTCTCCGTCATCGTCGGCTATGACATCTACAACGACAAGGCCTTGGCCGGCCAGAACACATTCACCACCCAGGTCGACATCAACTTCCCATAGGCTCCCTGCCCCGACCCGCCCGTTGGCGTCGGCCCGCCGGGCAGGCGACCTCTGAAGCTGGTGTCCGGGTGGTAGCACAGGAAGTGGTAGCACAGGAAGAACCGCGGCCGTACCCTTGATCCCCGAGGGTACGGCCTTTCTGACTGCTATTGTCTGAGCGGCCCCCTCTGAACATCCTCCCTTCGCCGGACCTCCCAACACCCGCCAAAAAAGCATATCTCACTCATTAGACATGTGCTACTATGACTGCCCGGTGGTCTCCTGATCATTTCCGGAGAGTGGCCGGTCCGGTTGCCGCGACCGCTCCGATCCAGACCCAGACCACCCATCGCCGCTGACACCGACAGAAGGATCTGCTGCATGACCCGACTCTTCTCCATGTCCATCAGAGCGCAACTCTTCCTGATGGCCCTCATCGTCGCCGTTCCCGCTACCGGCATCATCGTCTATGCCGGGATTCAGTCCCGGCAGGGCGCCATCGAAGGGGCATTCCGCGACTCTCAGCGGCTGGGCGACGGCATCGCGGACGAGCAGCGCAACATGCAAGCCGGCGCCGAACAGCTGCTCGGTGCCCTGGCCAAACTGCCGGAGGTAAAGGATCACGACGCCGCCGCGATGCGGGCCATCCTGAGCGGCATTCTCGTGCAAAATCCCCGCTATGCGAACATCTTCGTTGCTGACCGCGCCGGTATGGTCTGGGCCTCGGGCTCCGACCGGGAATCTTTCACCATAGCCGACAGGCGCTACTTTAAGAACGCCATCGCCTCCGGGAAGTTCTCCTCGGGAGAATATGCCGTCGGCCGGGGTAGCTCCAAGCGGTCCTTTCATTTCGGCTATCCCATCAAGGATGACGACGGCGTGATAACAGGTGTCTTGGGCCTCGGTTTCGATCTGGACTACTTCAAGCACATTCTGAAGCAGGCACGGCTGCCGCAGGGGAGCAGCTACCTGCTGGTCGACCATGACGGGGTGATACTCGGCAGGGGACTCGATACTGGGCCGTATCTCGGCACAAAAGACAATCCGGAGCTGTTCGGCCTCATGCAGGGCGACGTCGGCAGGGGAGAGGTGTTGGGGCAGGGGGTGGACGGCCGCAGGCGGGTCATCACCTATCGAAAACTTCGCCTGGACCACGAGTCTCAGCCCTACCTGTACATCCGGTCGGGGATGCCGTACCAGGCCGTCGTGGCGCAGGCCAACGGTGTGCTGCTGCGCAACCTGACCCTCTTTGCAGCCTGCCTGTCCCTCGCCTTTTTCCTCGCCTGGCTGATCGGCAAGCGCTCCATCATAGACCGCATCCGCGTGCTGCAGTCGGCCTCCCGGCGTCTGGCGGCGGGCGACCTGGATGTCTGCACCTCCGATCTGGTCACGGGAGGGGAGCTTGGCGACTTGGGCCAGGCCTTCGACCACATGGCAAGGGAGATCGCCGCCAGAGCTCGCGGGCAGCTGACGACGGAGTTGGAGCTCAGAAAAAGCGAATACCACTACCACTCGATCTTCGAAAACTCGCTGTTCGGCATTGCCGTGATCGGTAAGGACTACAGGTTCACCCAGGTGAACAACGCCTTCTGCCGCCTGCTCGGCTACAGCGAGGAGGAACTGGTCGGCAAGCGGAGCCTGGCAGACCTCACTCATCCGGATGACGTCACTGTCAGCATCGACATGGCGCGCAAGATCTTCACCCTGGAATTGGGCCACTACGTCTTAGAGAAGCGCTACCGCACCAGGAGCGGCAATTCCCTTGAGGTCGTGGTCTTCGTCCAGGGGATCCACGACGAGAACGGGGTTTGCTCCGGGACAACGGCATCGGTTCTGGATGTGACCGAGCGCAACACGGCCGTCCAGGTGCTGAAGGAGAGCGAGGAGAACCTGCGTACCCTGATGGAGATGATGCCGGTAGGCGTGGGATTTCACGACAACGAGGGCAGGATCGATTACGTGAACCGTCGTTTCGTGGAATGGTTCGGTTACTCTAAGGAGGATATCCCCACCATCGAGGCGTGGTATCTCAAGGCCTACCCCGATCCTGACTCTCGGGAGGCCCACCTTGCCACCCTGAAAGCCGCGACCGCCGAAGCCAGGCAGAACGGGGCGCAGGTGCCGCCGATAGATGCCAAGATCACCTGCAAGAACGGCAGCGTCCGGCATGTCATCATCAGCCACCAGTTTTCCCGGATGCGCTCGCTGGCCATCTTCACCGACATCACCGAGCGCGAGCAGCAGCAAAACGAGCTCCTCAAGGCGCAGAAGCTGGACTCCCTGGGTGTGCTGGCGGGCGGGATCGCTCACGACTTCAACAACATACTGACAGGCATCATGGGGAACATCTCCATCGCACAGATTTTCCTTGAGCCGCCGCACCAGTCGTGCAAGCCGCTGGAACAGGCGGAAAAGGCGTCCAGGCGGGCCGCGGAACTTGCCTACCAGCTGATGACCTTTGCCAAGGGGGGCAAGCCGATCAAGAAAGCGGTCTCCCTGCCGCATCTGGTGCACGAGGCCGTTTCTCTGGTGCTTCGGGGGGCCAATGTGAAGGCGCAGGTCAGCATCCCCGATGACATCCATGCCATAGCGGCCGACGAGGGGCAGATCAGCCAGACCTTCAACAACATCATCATCAATGCGGTGCAGGCCATGCCGCAGGGCGGGATACTGGGCGTCACGGCGGAGAATGTCGTGCTCGGCGCGAGAAACACGCTGGCGCAAACGCCGGGGCAGTATGTGAAGGTCTCCTTTCAGGACCATGGGTGCGGCATCCCCGAGGCGGCGCTGAAAAAGGTCTTCGATCCCTATTTCACCACCAAGGCGGAAGGGACCGGGCTTGGCCTCGCCTCGGTGCACTCGATCGTCAAAAAGCACGGCGGTCATGTCGAGGTGGCCTCCAGCGTCGGCCTGGGGACGACCTTCGATTTCTACCTTCCCTCGACCGGCGCAGTCTGGGTGGGGGAGCCGGTCGGCCTGGATAGTCGTAGCTCAGGTGTGCAGAAGGGCGGCGTCATCCTTGTTATGGACGACGAAGAGATGATCCGCACCCTGATTACGCAGATGCTTGGGCATCTCGGTTATGAGACGCGAACCAGCGTCAACGGGGAAGAGGCGATTGAGCTTTACCGGGCCGCGCAGCTTGCGGGGGCGCCGTTTGCGGCGGTCATCCTCGATCTGACCATCCCCGGGGGCATGGGAGGGCAGGAGGCCGCGCAGCGCATCCTCGCCTTCGACCCGTCGGCCCGAATCGTCGTATCGAGCGGCTATTCCAACGATCCGGTCATGGCCGATTATCGGGCTCACGGCCTGAGCGGAGCCGTGCTGAAGCCCTACCGTGTCGCCGAACTCGAGCAGGGGCTCTCTTTCTTGCGCAAGTAGCCATTGCCGCAGCGAGTCCCGGGGCGGGCAACTTTTCCCCAGGCCTTTTCCGGGAGCCATCTTTTGTCCGGCTAATTTTCAGCTCTATTGCACTCTGCCCTTCCCAGGGGCCGGGAGGGGGCTGCCTCGGTTTGGAAACTTTCGAAAATTTACAATTAAAGGATTGACTCGGTCGCAGGAGCTATGGTACAAGTTGTAACTCGATGTCGCGGGGTGGAGCAGTCTGGTAGCTCGTCGGGCTCATAACCCGAAGGTCACAGGTTCAAATCCTGTCCCCGCAACCAAACAAATTTAGGGACTTGCAGATTTCTGCAGGTCCCTTTTCTTGTTCGGGTTGTACACCATTTTGTACACCACAGGATTCGGGGCCTCGCCAACGGAGGCTTCAAAAATGGCTGGACTCATCAAACGCGGCAAGACGTACTACTCGGTTTACTACATCGGCGAAAAGCAAAAGAGGCGTTCGCTCAAGACGGATTCGCTCCAGGTCGCCAAGGACGCAATCCGTGATCTGGAATCCTCCATCTACCACGGCAACGGAGACAACCACCTTCCCACCAAAACACCCATCGCAACCGTCGTCGCCGACTACATCGAAAACATGAAGACGCGCAAGACCGCAGCCAGTGTCAAGCGCGACATCTCCAACCTGCGGGAGTCCTTCGGCCCCGTCTGTCCCGCTCTTGTCTTGAAAAACACCAAATGCAGCAATCTGAGGAAGAAAGGATCTTCCAGGAACGCCCCTGGCTACCTGGAGGCAGCCTGCTTTGAAGCGGTGACCACCGCCGACGTCTCGACGTTCATCGCGGCGCAGGTCAGGTGCAAGGGTCTCAAGCCCAAAACCGCCAACAGGTATCGCGAGGTTTTGACCAGACTCTTCAACTGGGCCATGAAGCAGAACGGCATCAGGATAGCCGGCGGCAAGAACCCTGCCGCCGAGGTCGAGTGCTATAAGGAGGGTGCGTGGGAAATTTCCTATCTTGAGTTGGAAGAGGTCGACACGCAGCTTGAGGCCCTGGTGAAGGAGCCAGCCTTGCAGCCCATGGTTGCCGTCTATATCTATGCCGGTCTCAGGAGGGAGGAGCTTTGCTGGGTTCAGGTAAAAGATGTGGATTTTTCGGGCGGAGGCAACGGCGTTATCAGGGTCAGGGCGAAGACGGTCGATGGCCAATTCTGGGAGCCCAAAACGAAAACCAATCGGGTGGTGCCGATCAGTAACGCGCTGAAGGCCTACCTCGACCGCTACTCGCCGCCCAAGGGCAAGAATTCCTGGTATTTCCCCAGTCCCGAAGGGTGCCGCTGGGACCCCGACAACTTGTCAACTGCCCTTAGTACGGCCAACAAAAGGGCCAAACTGAGCTGGACCTGCCTAGATTTCAGGCACACGTTCGGCACTCAATTGGCGAGCAAAGGGGTCAGTCTTCTCAAGATCTCGACTTTAATGGGGAATTCTCCCGAAATTTGCCGGCGGCATTATGCCGCGCTGATACCTGACAGTCTGGTCGACTCGGTAGAATTCGGCGTCCCCGCGTCGACACCGACTGCTCCGGTGCAGGCAGCGCCTGCGCCGCCTGCCGAACCGTTGGTGGATTTTCAGGAGAGGCCGCGCCTGCGGCTGGTAGTCAACAACCTGTAACAACAAAAAATGAAAGGCCCCGGGGACTTGCAGTCGTCGGGGCCTTTCTGCGGGGTGTTTTCAATTTTATTGACTGTGCACTAACGCATCGCGACAGTTCGCGACGCTTCATAGTCCGTCACCTCCTTTTGGAGGTAACGGACTATGCCGTTTTTACCGACTCCGAGGTAAAGCCGCGTCAGCTTGGCGCGCCTGGCTATCCGGTCTACGGACGACCGGGAACAGCACCATCTCTGGCTTAATTCTTGGGGGGAGATATAGGGGCGATCTTCTGCTGGTTTGCTCATACCTTCGCTCACCTCAGAGCCGTGAGGCTCGAAATGCTAACGTTGGTTACCCACGGGAGTGGGATAGCAAACCAATCAGTGACTTTGTGAAATTTCAGGAGACAGGTAAAGGTGCAAAAGATTGAATCTGGACGTGACAATACAGATTAAACCTTTTGAAGTCAACAACTATTTATCAAAATAATTGATAATTTATCAATAATGCTGTATTTGGTGCATTAGTTTATTGTATTTGGTTAAAATATAATACCGTAACTGCATATGCATATCAATGTAAATTGTGTTGATAAACAACGATGCAAGACTATGTTAAAATGCAATACCGTAACAGTAGATATTTTCAATCTTAAACATGAGGATAGACCGGTTTACCAAGAGCACAATATTCGATAGCATACTTTGGCTGTGATGGCAACAAAATCAACCAATAAAAAAGATTGACATTCTTGTTGGTAACGTTTAGATTGATCTCAATTCAAGTTATTTCTCTTTCACCTCCGACCTAAACTCGGGAACTGAGAAACAAGGCGCCCGCACACCAGACAAGCAGGGCCCTATTCGCGGATTTTGTCTACCCGCCAAAGGTGCTCCAAGTACGGCTTTTGCCCTACGCATTCAGGCGCATCCTACCGACCGCGCTCACGCCTTCTTTTGTGGTGAGTTCTGACATGACCTCGGAATGATGTTTCATGGGCAGTCCCAACCACTCATTCGCAGATTTCGCGGCCACCGGTATCCGAAGCATGCTATTGCCTCTCTGTGGCATAGTGTGCATCTCGTTGAAATGCGCTCATCTCGCGTTTCAAGACCGATCACACTCGCAACCTTTACCTGTTGTGAGTTGCCTGGCAGATTACGGAGTGAAGTTTCCAGGGGTTTTCCACCCACCCTCTCCTCACAGGCTTCGTGACCGGTACTCAAAGTGCCCCATGCCTCTCTGCGGCATGATCTCTCGCCCCATGGCGAAGATATTGGCGCACGACCGTCTGGGCTGCGTTTTCGCATCCACGGAGCCAAATTCGGCCCCGGCAAAGTTAGGGACAAAAATGTCCGAAAATTGAGGTCGAGACCTATCCTGGCACAGTATCCGCGATGGGTTTTTTCGTATTTGACTCGATCATCACCAATGCCCGAAGCGTGTAGCTCTTGCAGTCTGTAGAGTGGTCAAATGCGACCGTCGCCTTCACTCATAAAAACCTGTTTCGGCCGCGCCGAAATGGGTTTTTTAATGTCCGCAGCGCGGGCATGCCCTTGTGCGTCTCTTGCGTCCGGGTAGCGGACAACTAGCAAGAGACGCACCCCCTAACTCCGCGATATAATTCGCGCACATATACAGTTTAGCAAGCGATGACCTGGAGACGGGATTTGCTAAACACCCCACCGCACCCAGACCTGAATCCCCAATCCCATCAATTCGCCCCACCGCAACCGGGAAGCCACGGCTTCCGGAACGTCACGCGATCATTGTCGTTCATAACGACAAGCACTGTCCCTCGGGAAATTGCAGCCGGTCGAAGTCTGCACGACATTCGGTACTTCGGTCCGACGTGTCAGCAAACGTCCATAACTTTGTGGATGTGACGCCTACACTCAACAATAGCTTGGCCGCTTTGCGGGCGGCACAAGAAAGGGGAAAAAAATGGGAAAAGGAATGAGTTTGGAGAGGCAGGCCCTGGAACATTTAGGGAAAAATTGGGGGAAGTCGAGTCTGACCCGCGAAAAGCTCCTGAGTGGTACGAAGCTCTTTGCTGGGTTTGTCGACAAAACCTTCCATCTGGAACGGTTGGATAACCTGAAGCCTGGAATGATCACGGCATATGTCGCGACCATGAAGGCGGGGGGGTTGGAGCCGTCCACGATGGCGGGGCGAATGACAGCTGTTAGGGCGGTTTGCAAGGCTGTCGGGAAGCAGGGTATTTGCGCGAAACATAATGCGGCGTATGGTATCGAACGGGTTCGCGTTAATCCACAACCCATAAACCACGACATCATCGACAAGATTCGAACTGAACTGCAGGACCGAGCAGGGGCAGGTGACAGGATAGCTCGAATGATGACCACGGCGGAGGCTCTTAGGCAGGAATTTGGTCTTCGTGCCAAGGAATCTTTGATGACAAAGGACCTCGTGGAAAAAAACGGAAAGCTGTACTTGGTGGTCGAAGGCAGCAAGGGGGGGAAACCCCGAGAGCTTGAGGTCCGGACCGCAGGACAACTTAAGGCGGTCCAACTTGTCGCTGCAACCTCAGCGGCGCTGGGTTCAGGGACCTCAAGGATCATCCCACCGGAGATGTCGCTCAAACAAGCCTATAATGCCCAACGGAACGAGTGGAGGGCTTTAGGCGGCACGCGGCAGAATAATGGCAATATGCACGCCGAGCGACACGGCCATGCTCGAACAATGAAGGCAGAGGGAGCCACAAATGCCCAAATTATGGAGGAATTGGGACATGGAGAAAGCCGGTCCCCTGCAGCATACATCCCGCGGTAGTGTTAACTTTGTAGTGCCTTAAGCTACGGGCCTATTGGAGGACATTGTAAGTGGGATGAATTAGTCCTGGTCGGCGGGGAGGGAGCCCCGGCGGCCAGAAGAGGGGAGGGCGCCAATGTGGCTGTCCCCCCCCCTTTTTTTTTGGTTTATTGCCTGCCCGCCCCTCGATGGGGGCGGGCAGGCTTTTTTTTGCTAAAACAGGCTGATTCTGCTGTCGTAGGAAGACGGTGTTTATTGCGGAGCATTTATTTGTTGCTTCATCACTTTGAAAAGCTACTTTTTGCATTTGGAAAAGGGGGCAGGCTGTACACACAACAGCCAGTTTTGATTAAAAGCCCCTGCGTTAAAAGAATATTCTGTCGCAGTGAGACAGACTTGCCGCGGAATACGCCGAAATTTCAACTGAATTGATGGCAAAGAGCCCCACAATTGTCGCAAAAATTTTGAGCATATTTTTTACGCAGAAATTTTAACACTGTTGCCGGAGATTTAGCCTTAATACTGATGTGTTACGCCTAAAACCAGGTTGAAATTCCATGTACCTCGGCATGTACCCTTTAGTACACCCCGGGGTACACTAAAAGGTGCACCTTTTTTTTGCGGGTTTTGCCTGCTGGTCAACTCGAATTGATCAATCGGCAGATGTTTCGCTCTGGCTGGTTAGGCGGGAAGGCCGGAGTTACCGGCAGTTCATTTTCTCGCATTTTGTGTTGAACCGTGTCGTGCTCACTTGCGACGATGTCTAGTTCGTGTCTAGTTCGTGTCTAGTTCGTGTCGTGCCGATGTCGAGTTCATGTCGCGGCATTGTCGTGGTCAACCCCCACTTTTATGCAACAAAGCTACTTAGTTTGCAACAAACCTACTTATTTTGCCGCAGTTATCCACAGGTTTTATGCAACAAAGCTACTTACTTTGAAAATGGGCTACGTACTTCTGCAACAAAGCTACTTACTTTGCAACATAGCTACTTATTTTGCCGACTTATCCACAGGTTTTTTGCAACAAAGCTACTTACTTCGAAAATGAGCTACTTATTTAGCCAAGTTATCCACAGTTTTCCTGCAACAAAGCTACTTAGTTGTGAAACAAAGCTACTTACTTAGGTCTGCGAAGCCGCGCCCAGCGCAGCTCTACGACCCCCTAAAGGTTTATAGTCTAAACTGTTTTTAAAGGCCTTTAAAAGGTTTAAAGAAAACAACAACAACCGTCGTCGCTGTTTTTTCTTTTCAACCCGTACGTCCTGTGGATAAAATCAAATCAGACGGGCAATGACAACCAGACTACCCCCAACCCTCCCTATTAATTGCCAAGGGATGTAGCAAGGGGGAGCAATGGCAAAGACGATGCGGTGCCAGGGCGGCCAAATCTTACCTGTAGTGGCTGATGGGGCCGGGTGCCTGTCTGACGAGTTTGCTGTGTACTTTTGGCGGTATTTTGGACGTTTACATTTCTGCGCGAAAAAATCCGGTGCGCCTCTTCCTCCCTGGTGGGATCGCTATTGGCTTGAGCCTGCCTTTAGCCTTTAGCTGGCATTTGTGATTTAGCAGCAGAGCCAGTATGGTATTTTTTGTTTTTTAGCATGCCTACCAATCCGCTCGATGGGAGCGGACTTAAACATGCTGATTCTGCTGTCGTAGGAAGACGGTATGTATGGCGATATCACATTGAAAAAGCTACTTTATTTTGCAAAGGGGTGAAGCATGCTGTGCTCGTAACCGACTGTTAGCTTATGAAAAATCCTGAATTGTGAACAATATACGCTGGTCATTATTATATTAACGGTAGTTTCGAGCAGTCTGGTGGCGGCTGTCGAGGCATGGCTGACTTTGAAAAACTTACAGGCCCGCTCCCTCGATGGGATGGGCCTGTAAGTTGGTTAACTGTGTGATATCCCATCGAAGTCAGACAGAATAAAGTTACTTTTCTGACGACAACCCCATCTCCTCCTTGCGCACTGGCGGGGTGATCAAATAGAAAGCAGTTAGTATCACTTTTTAAAAAAGTGATACTAACTGAAATCAATAACGAGGAATTGATATGGAGAAGATACGCTGCCGCCAAACTACGGCATTATCTGGGGCTTTGGGTTAGACTGTACGCGGTCGGCTTGCCACGCTCCCTGCCTTGCCCGCCCCTGGGGGCGGGCAAGTTTCGAAACCTTGCTGATTGACAGTCGCAGTGGGATATCAAAAGCAGTGAAAAGCGCATTTCGGCACCTGTGAGGTCTGGGGGGATTACCATTCCCGCCAGTTGCTGGCGTCCAACATTTCATTAGTCCCCAACTCGCTAAGGGTGGATGTGTCCACCTTCGAAAGGGCCGACTCGGTTGCCGGGTAACTGTCTGCAATTGCATTGCCACCAGCGTCCTTCTTGGCCAGTGTGGAGTTGAAGGTGTCGGGCATCTGCAGTAGAGCGATAGGCTTCAAAGCGGGAGTCAAGAAAACGGTGTTGTGAGGCGAGGAGTTGAGCTCGGGGCAGAACTCGTGAATGTCACCCTGGACAGACAATTCAGCAGTAGGTACAGCGGCAAAAAAAGCACTCTGTCGATTGAATTTGATGTTTTCCATCTGTGAATCAGAGTAGTCGGTATCTACTTGGGCAAGTACGAACTGCAGAAAATATACACGCATTACGTGTTCTTCGATGTCAGATAAGATGCTGTGAGCGCGAGATGACTGTTTTTCAAGCTTAGTTTCAAGCTGTCGTACAATCAGTATAGCCTTGTCATTCCCCCCGGCAACAAGTCGGTTAGCTGTGTTGCGTAGATTTTTCAGCTCGCTGATGTAGCTCTGTTCCTTAGCGAGTCTCAGGTAAAGCCCGTCAATTGCATGCGTTCTCAGGTTCAGCTCAAGTTCCAGAATCTCCAGTTTACCTTTCATGTTTGTTTTCTCCTTTTGTATGGTGGCCGAGAGTTTGCGTCCACCGCAATTGCAGGGGACTTGGGGGTAGTAAACATATCGATTCAATCAGAACGATTCTGACGGCCAATCCAAAAATGGCGTCCCTTGATTGCCTATATCAATTTACTACTGTAGAAAGTACTATGAACTTTATACTACTGTAGAAAGTAGTTGTCAAGGTCTTTTTACTAGTGTAGAAAGTGGGAAGGACGAAGGGGAGGTGAAATGGCAGAAACACCACAGAGGGTAATAGAACTTTTAAAGGCAGAAATCCCTGAAAAGATAAGCCTTAACCAGTTTTGCAAGAAAACGGGGATCAATCCAAACTCCGTCGACAAATATCTGGCGGGGATGACTGAACCGACCCAGGCGAGCCTGCTAAAGCTCGCTGATTACTTTAAAACGTCAGCCGCCTACCTGCGCGGTGAGCCTTGGGCAACGAGAGACGGGGGGATAGATCAGGCTCTGAATGGAATCGAGTGCTCTGACGAACGTACCGTCTTGCGCAGAGAGATTGCAAGACTGATTTGTGACTTTGAAATTGCCAATCTTGAGAAAGTGAGGCAATGTGTTCTTGAAATTGGTAAAAAGTAATTAGGTGGGTGAGCTACAGAAAAGGTTGTGCTCGGATTTTGTTTGGCTCTTGCGACTAAACAGTTGAGTAGACGACAACTTATCATCGATTACAATGGAGTCGACTTGATGGAGAATACTTTGCACCCGAATGGTTCAGAACTGTATGTCATAGAAGGACCGGACGGTGTGGGTAAATCTACAATAACGGCTCTACTGGCCGATCGGTTTCTCAAACAAGGGAAAGATGTTTTGTGTGTCAGTTTTCCTGGTAAAAATAATAAAAAACTTGGTGGTCACATATACAAATTACATCATGATATGACGTCGTTTAATATAGATTCTATAGATGAAATTAGCTTGCAGTTGTTACATGTCGCGGCTCACATTGACACGATCCGATCCGAAATTATCCCAGCTCTGAACTCTGGTAAAATAGTTATTCTAGATCGGTACTGGTGGTCAACATATGTTTATGGTATTGCTAATGGAATTAAAAAAAACTTATTGAACAAAATCCTAGATTTAGAAAAAATAGTGTGGAATGGATACAAACCTTCGGCTATTTATCTAATAACATCAAAATCGCCATATACTGAGCAAAACTCAATCGAAAATTGGAAAATGCATAGGGCTTTATATCGGGAAATAGCAAGGATTGAAGCAAAAAAACAAAGAATTTTTTTGATCAAGAATGACAGCCCAGAACAAGCAGTGTCAGAGATTCTAAATAAATCTGCCAGTAATTCTGTGCCATTGGTGACACCTCAATTCGAGCTTAATCTTTCAGATGAAAATAATGTAATTAAAAACATAGTAACAGTTGACCAACCCACAATAATAAGATGGCACCCATTGGTGCCTACAACGGCCTTCCACACTTACTGGAGATTTGCTGTAGAAAGGCAAGAAATTTTCTTTAGAAGGATGGGCCAAAAATTTCCGCCTTTCAGCGATGACGGCATTTTGAGGGCTCATAAATTTACAAACGCATATAGAGCTTCTGATAGGGTGAGCCAATATCTGATTCGTAATGTTATTTACGGCGGTGAACAGGACATAAGTGAAGTTTTTTTCCGAATAATGCTTTTTAAAACCTTCAATAAAATTGAAACCTGGAAACTGTTGACAGATACGCTTGGACCAATATCCTATCGTGAAAGTAATTTTAAGGCTATTGACGATGTCTTGACAAGCGCGAAGAATCGTGGCGATAGCATTTATTCAGGCGCCTATATAATGCCTTCTGGCGGAAGGAGTTTCGGTGAATCCTTGAAACATCGGAACCATTTGGCATTGATAGCAAAAATGATGAACGAAGATTTACCTAAAAAAATATGTGATGCGAAAACTATGAAGAATGTATTTGACCTACTTAAGTCCTATCCTATGATAGGTGATTTTTTAGCTTTTCAATATACAATAGATATTAATTACAGCTTGATGACTGATTTTAGTGAAATGTCTTTTGTTGTTGCAGGTCCAGGCGCAAAGGATGGAATTAAAAAATGTTTTCCAAACAGTGAAAATTATTCTGAAGCTGACATAATCAAACTTATGGCAGAACGTCAAGAGGATGAGTTTCTAAAGTTGGACTTGGATTTCAAATCTCTTTGGGGTAGACCACTGCAATTAATAGACTGCCAGAACCTTTTTTGTGAAGTAGACAAGTACTCGCGGGTTGCCCATCCAGAAATTATTGGACTTTCAGGACGCAACAGGATTAAACAAAAATTCAAGTTAGTTAGTGACCCCATCTCATACTTTTATCCCCCCAAATGGGGCATCAATGAACGAATTGCTGCTGGGGAAATTCTATGATTAATGTCTACTCGGGTGAGACGGCTGATATTGTCTGGCAAAAAGCACACGATGCAATTTGCCAAGAGGAGGCGACGTCATCGCAAGTTAGTCGCCTTGGGTTAACGCGGGAACTTCTCCACGTTTGTTTTAGCATCGGGGATCCGCGACAGAGGTGGGTGTTTTCGCGTTATCCTGGGATTAGTCCGGCATTTGCAATTGCCGAGGTATTTTGGATTCTATCAGGAAGCAGCAATTCAGATTTTATTAACTATTGGAACCCTGCATTGCCTCACTTTATCGGCAATGTGAAACAGTACTATGGTGCATATGGATACAGAATTAGAAAACAATACGGAGTAGACCAACTAGAATTAGCTTATAATGCCTTGAACAACAATCCTTCTTCGAGGCAGGTCGTAATTCAGATATGGGACCCTAGAACTGACTTGCCCAATAGTGATGGAACTCCAAGGGATCTGGATATTCCGTGCAATATTTCTTCTATGCTTAAAGTAAGGAATGGGGAATTAGAATGGATGCAAATCATGAGAAGTAATGATTTGTATAGAGGTACTCCTTATAACATAGTTCAATTTACGGTTATTCAAGAAATTATTTCTGGTTGGTTAGGCTTAAATGTCGGTTCATATAATCAAGTTAGTGACAGCCTGCATGTATATGAACATGATTTAGAGCTTTTCAAAAATACATCTAGCAACGGTAATTTCAACACTGACAGTTTAGCAGTAACTAAAAGTGTTTTTGACTCAATTTTGCCTAATTTTTATGGCTTACTCCTGAGTCTATCGTGCTGTGAACTAACTAAGGAAAATTTTAACAAAATTTGTCAGAACGATAGCCTACCGCAATCTTATAAGAACCTTTTGCTTATAACAGCCGCAGATAGTGCTCGTAGGCGAGGGTGGAAAGATGAAGTGGTAGAAGCTATTTCTTACTGCACTAATCAGGCATTGATTACGTGCTGGGAAGCATGGAATTCCAGGTGGCAATGATTGTGTTGACAATATTATAGTTGGGGGTGCATTTTGAACCAGGAAGCGTTGTTCCTACATTTATCCGATTTGCATCTTAACAACAAATCAGCAAATATTGAAGACATCAAAGAAGATATAGGGATTGGGACACATGTTACAACCCCGACTAACCTTTTTAATAATACTCTGAATGAGTTATCGTTGAGACTGAAAAAAGATGGGAAAAAGCTAAGTGGCATAATTATCAGTGGTGATTGTAAATCCGAAGATGGTACTGGAACCGCTCAAATCAAATCATTTCTTCTGGAGGCGTTCAAAGATTTGGGGGTAGTTCCAGGCAATATTGTGGTCACTCCAGGAAATCACGATGTACTCAAGGGGTCACCTGATAGCTCCCTAATGCGGTATGCGGACTTTACTGACGCCTGGCGTAGTTTGCCATGCTGCATAACACCCCTGATAGATGGTATTGATTTTGATGGTAAGGGAAAATTACTCGATGGTGTAGTAGAGTCACACCATTATCTTTTTGATAAACAAGCAAATTTGCTAGTCATTCCTCTCAATTCGGCAAATTGGTCACAGGTTAAAAAGGAATTACCAAAGGAACTTGCCGAAATATGGGACGAAATCCCCGAAAAATTTTCAGACGACCCAGACAAGATCGCTTTGTATAAACAACTTCTAACAAAGCAAATTACCGTAGATGCGGCGTTGGTCTCGAACGATCAAATTAATCTTGTGAAGAATATAATTGAAAAGGTATCGTCTAAAGACGTTCTGGTTGTAGTAGTAATGCATCACCATATTTCTTCCTTTTCAAAGGTCGAAGAACACAAGCCATATGCGGATTTGCTTAATGCAAACATACTTAAACAACGATTAATAGACTGGAATGTTCAAATACTTATTCACGGTCACAAGCATAATAGAAAAACATTTTTTGATCATATTTATCCATCCGATCCGCAAGAACTGGACCCGCACAAATTGCTAGTCATTAGTGGCGGTTCTGTCTCTAATCATACCTCAGACTTTTGCCAATTAATTAGTATAAGCGGTCAGCCAAGGTCCCCTGTCTGCACGATTTCGGCCGTACCTGCCATTCACAGGGGGTCCTTCCTCCATTTTGACAACCACAATCAATTAGACTTCCCACTGTGGAACCCAGATCAACTATCATCAGATCCAATAATTGTCCGTGGTAACACTGTTGATGAAGTTTATGATAGAGTCTGTTGGGTAGTAGATAAAATTAAAACCGGGCGTCAAATTATTTGTCATATCGAGATGAACGGGGTCAGCCAGTCCGGTTTCGTAGCCCCCGAGAATTATCCGCACGACCTTGAAGGTAGAGATCTTAACAAATGGTTTGCCGACACTGTAACTTGGTGGCAAATGCAGGATTCCAAACTCAAAAAGCGTATTCCATATATCCACGGGATTAAACTTCACAACTATGCAGGGATTCGGAACCAAATTAGCCGTATTATCACCCTCCTAAGGGAAAAGCAAACAACTAAAGCAGTGGCTGTACTCATAGATCCGGTCCGTGACTTTTCAGAGCTTAATCCTGACAGTGATATCTTTGCATCTTTCTGTTTTGTGCAATTTAAACGTCGTCAGGTTGGCGAAAAGATCGTTCTTCTCGATTGCATATCATATTATAGAGCTCAGGAATTTAGGCGTTGGTGGCCAATTAACATTGGCGAAATCCTACTCCTCCAAAGGCATATTTGTGAGGAAATTGGATGTGCTCCAGGCAGCATAACCACCATTTCAGCTGATAGCCGTACCACCGATCGAGATCGTATGCCTTCACAAGCATCGGTCCCAATTATTGACCAGTTGATCGATAGGGACCCTGCGGAGTTAGTAGCTATGGTCCAGGCCCTCGTGCACCCTGGTTCTGGTGACTGTCGCGTAAAATATTTAAACATGTGGAAGGCTTGCCTTGATGATCTTGTCGTTGAAAAATCACATGTTGATGGTGTTCCTGTGGCAGTTGAGGGTATTGAATTCTTTATTCAAACTTTAAAAACCTCTATTGACTTTGGTAGTCCAGAACAACAAACTTCTATTTCGCGTATCATTTCTCAACTTGAACTTATCAAGAGCGAGAATTCAAATTATAGAAGTAACCCCACTGCGCAAACTTTCAATAAATGGCGCATTTCTATTAAAAAATGTGTGGACCACATAAAAAAACTCTCTGTTTAGCATGGAATAGTATGTGTAGGTATATGCTAAAAATAGGATGTCTTGGCTACTCTAAAAAGTGTAATTAATTGGCATTTCGATGTTAGTAAATAATACTACCAAAAATACTAACATCATATGTTACAGTATTTGGTGTTTAAACTCTTAATATATCAAGAAACCAAGAGATATCTCCACTAAATATATCAGTTCCTTAGGAAACTGCCCGATGCAGTTTACAAAACTTTTCAAATATAAGGGCGAATAGTCTTGTCTTAAATCCTAAAGGTATCTTTTTGACGGTCCCAAATCGTGTTCCTTATCGGTTGGAATCCGATCCGTAATTCCGAACATATTTTATGATGAGTCCTAATCGACGCAGTTATGGAGAATATGTCTAAATGAAAATTCTTGTCATCGGTGGCGTTACAGGTGCAGGAAAAGACAGCGGTGAGGAGGCCAGGGTCCTGAAAAAAACGATGCTCCGACTTGGTGCGCTAATCGCGTCCCGCGGAGACGAGATCGTAGTTTGCAGCCCCTTTTCGGATTCAGCCGACTATTACATCTTGCAGGGAATTGCTGAGTTCGCTAAGGAGTCAACAACGGCGCATCCTGTTGTATCCATTTATTACCCAGCGATTCCGGCGGTTGAGGCTGAATTTAAAAAATTAGTGAGTGGCTTGAACTTACTCAATGTCCACCGATTCCCCTGCATGCCTTTGGTAGGCGAAAAACCCCCTGAAGACCTACAACATGCATGGTTATTTGCCCAGCTTAACGCTCTTGATTTAAGCGCTGGGGTCATCGCAGTCGGAGGAAGGCCTAGCGGGTCTCTCAACTTGCTGTTTCATCTTGCAGATGCCAGAAGAAAACCTGTACTTCCACTCACCTTCCTCCGAGGTGCTGCCCAGGTTCATTATGATGCGAAATGTTGGGAACTGCGGGACTTACTGCACAACGATATTGATGTGCTTGGCGACCCTTCCTCAATCGACCGTGTCCCGTCGTTGATGGAAACAATCCTTGCCGGCCCGCATGGCGGCGAGGAGTCGACCTTTTTCATCAGTTATGCACGGGCAAGACCAAACGAAGCGGATTACATTGAAACGTTACTTCGCAGACGAGGTCACATAGTCTACCGAGACGAGGAGGAGTTAGAGCCTTCCGCTGAAACCCAGGCGGAAATCATCAGAAGCGTTCAACGGGCAAGCGTCTTTGTTGCACTTTGGTGCAAGGAATACGCATGTAGCCCGTGGTGTAACGATGAACTTGAGATCGCGCTCGAGCGTCACAAGAAGGGGCTTGCTGTCCTGTGGATATTTTGTATCGACGATACTCGGATTGTTCCTAAAGCCGCTCGTGGGCTTAATTATTACGCTGTTCAGTCAAGGGAGGAAATAGAGGGTAAGATCCTTTTCCTTCTCAACAAACTTCCTGAACATAAAGCGAATAATTTGTCTGATCGGATAGGCGACTAGCTCTTCCGATCCTCTGTCAGTCAACAATGAGTGAAATTAAGAAATGTATCAATGTAGTGGGGTGCAAGCCGGATGTGCACGAGCTGCCCCTACCGGCGCGTCAGTGGCCCTTGTGAGTATCTTTCATTAAGATAACGCACCCATTGAGAATTGTCCTCGGTAAGTATTGCAGAGCATTTGCGATCGGTATGCGAACTAAATGTTAATAATATTTTGTTATGAAAGGGAACACAATGCCTGATTTTATTCCGCCCCTCTCTGTTTACTTTGTATGGCATCCCGCCGACTCGCCAACAATCAAGCCAATTATGGACTACTGCGCTGCCCAGTTACAACGAGATGTGAAAAGGCCATTTTCACGTGCAATGAACCTCCCCGTTTTTTATCGTACGACTGTCCAAAAAGGGGTGCCATTAGCTGTGGATCTTCGATCCGATAAAACAATTATCTTTCCTTTCCTCGGAAAAGAGGTTCTTGCAGATGATGAATGGGTTGCATATGTTGAAGCCCTTCCCGCTTCTGATCAATGTCATATAATCCCTATTGCGATTGACAAGTATGGGCTTTCATTGACAGGGCCCTTAGCTAAAACTAACTGCATCAGGGCCTACAATTTTCCAATGGCATACTTTAAAGAGTATGCTTTTATCTCCATTGCACATGAAATATTCAGATATTCATTGAATGATTTTTTTATGCCATTAGCATTGGGTAAAGATAACTCTCTGAAAATATTCCTAAGCCACGCTAAAGATGGTGCGTATGGAATCAAACTTGCCACTGCGTTGAAAAGCTTCATCGACAATACCGCAATGCGTGACTTCTTCGATGCTACTGATATCGCACCCGGATACATGTTCGACAAAGAAATTCTCGACCATATAAAAGGCTCTTCTGTTGTTGCAATACATTCTGACCCATACTCTTCTCGATATTGGTGCCAACGTGAGATAATGACAGCAAAAGAATTAGATAGGCCTATTATCGCTGTCGATTGTCTTGAGGAATTTGAAGACCGCCGTTTCCCGTTTGCTTCGAATATTCCAGGTGTTCATGTACACCCTGAAGGGGATGTTTCGCAAAAGGATCTATTGCGGATTTTGAGTGCCACCCTGCTTGAAACGATAAGGTTCTTTTACTCAAAGCTGGTGCTGGGTAGGTATAAGTCGGTAGGATGGGTCGACCCAGATGCAGAAATTCGATCACGGCCGCCGGAAGTTTCAGACATAGAAAAAATCTTGCTTCACGATTGTGGCACTATAACGTGCAGACATAAGATAATCGTGTATCCAGAGCCTCCGGTGTATTCCGAAGAGCTAAAGTTTTTGAGCAATCTCGGAATTAAGCTGGACACTCCTTTATCGTTCAATTCTCACGATCTAAAAGATAAAGCAATTGGTATTTCCATATCGCAACCATCCGAAGAAGAACTAGTTTCGATTGGATTGTCGGGTTCACATCTTGTGCAGCTTGCGCAAGATTTCGCACGTCATCTACTGGCTCGCGGGTCCTCTCTGATTTACGGTGGAGACTTGCGCGATGACGGGTTCACCCAATTTCTTTTTGATGAGGCGCAGTCGCTTCAAGCGAGATTACAAACACAAAATGTCAGCGTTCAAAATTTTATTGCTTGGCCACTTTATACAAATGACAGTGTTGATGCCAAAGCCTGGAAGGCAAAGTATCGTTCCGTGGCAGCAATGATAGCATGTCCGCCTCCAGCAGAAATCCTAGATTTGGTGCCTAGTGCAGATGTTTTCTTGCCGCCAAGTAATGCGCAGAACCATTTTGTCTGGAGTCGCAGCCTTACGGAAATGCGTAGAGAAATGGTTAGCAAGTGCAATGCTCGTATATGCGTTGGTGGCACGCACTCTGGTTATAAAGGCAAAATGCCAGGAATCCTAGAAGAAGTAATGCTCTCTCTTGCGATGGGACAGCCGGTATACCTTTTAGGCGGATTTGGAGGAGTTACTGCCAGTTTATGCAAATATATTTTGACGAAAAATATTCCCGATGAACTTACTCTAGAATGGCAGATAGAGAACAACCCCGGATATAGAGAGTTTATTAACTTTTCTGTTGGCAGGGGCAAAGACTTTTATCCTGACCATAATGCACTCAATGATATAATAATTGGTATAGATCTGAAAAATGGTCTGTCTGATGAAGATAATAAGCGTTTGTTTAGCACCCCTTTCATGGATGAAGCAATATGGCTAGTACTGAAAGGACTAAAGGCTATAGACCAAATGGTGCCCTAAGTGATGTGTCGGTCGATCGTGAGGTGGCCGAACAATCGTTCACTGGGGAGTATGTGGGTATGGCATTGATCTTCGAAATTAATCCGGGTGCTCAACTAGTGATGCGGAGGGGAAGGCAATGGGATCTGCCAGGATACCACGGGTGGCGTAACCGAACTACGGAGGCAAAGACCCCAAGGAATGCGTGGAATGCACGGAAATTGGAGGCCCTGGAGTAACCAGTAGTTATCTTTAATCGGTCCTGCCGAGGAAGGCCAATGGGCCGTGTACGCAAGTGCATATGATCTATGAAGCGAGCGACAATAGGGCACAATATTAATAATGGAGGTCCATCACCGGCGGAGTTAGTTGAAGAAAATCCCAAAGTATTTATTAATTGTTGACATCTCACAGTTGTCTCGCTAAATTGCTAATGGGATTAAGGGTAAAGCGTTTCTCATGTATGCGAGGATTGACCCCTATATGAAAAATATCAAAAATGTATTTATCAGTCACCACCACAAAGATGATGCTCATGTCGACAAACTCACGAGCATGCTCAGCAAGAATGGTTGCCAAATTCGGAACAGCTCAATCCGTGCTAAACCAGCAAATCAACAGCGTCTTGATAAAGGACTGGTTAAGGATGCGACCATTAGGAGGCTCCTGAGGATGAAAATGTCTTGGGCTGGAACAGTGATCGTGCTTGTCGGGAAGGAGACGCATTCTCGACCATGGGTCGATTGGGAAATCAGCGAGGCGAGTAAACAAGGGAAAAGGATAATTGGAGTGTATGAGGAAGGGCTAAAGGACAAAGTTGAACTCCCAAATGCATTAAAAGAATATAGTACATCAATAGTTGACTGGGAATCGAATTCTATCATGGATGCAATTAACGGTATCGCGTCATTCCAAAACCCCGATGGCAGCCCAGCCCCAAGGCAAGATGGGCCCCATGCGGTATGCTAGAAATAATGGCCAAACATTTATACATTTATGTTGTTGATAGAGATTTTGGTTTTGCACCGAACCCGTTCCATGGGTACTGCACCCTTGCGACTTGTAAGCCTCAAATACGAGCGAGAGCTCATATTGGCGATTGGATAATGGGCGTTGGCGGCACCAGGCTGAACGCAACAGGTAAATGTGTATACCTTATGAGGGTTTCTGAAATCCTAACTTTCAATGGCTATTGGTCAGATTCTCGATTTCAGATAAAGAAGTCGTTGCGGAATGGGAGTAAAGTAATGATGGTTGGTGATAACATATACCATCAAGACGTAGGTACTGAAAATTGGACTCAGGAGGACTCTCATCATAGCAATCCGGACGGATCTCCTAATGTAGAAAATTTGAGCACAGACACTTCTTCATGTAATGTATTAGTCTCAGACCATTTTTACTACTTTGGGAAGGTAGCCCCAGCAGTTGACCTAGAATCTATAGGTTATAAGAACCGTAGAAATTATAATAAGAAACTTATCAGCGATGCTGCTGTCGCAAACCTTATTAATTGGATTGAACAATGCTATAAAAAGGAGATAAACTTAGTTCAAGGCGACCCATTCAACTTCTCATCAGCTTCGAAAAGGGTTAACCAGGCAACTGGACGGATTTTATGAGGGTCACCTGCTCGGGGTCAAAAGAGCGGTTTGACCTATTGATTCGCAGAGTAGGCAAACGTTTTGGTGGGTCATACTGGTAGCTGATTTGAGAACCTAGCTTCGAAGTGTATTATTGTGGAGATACCTTTATTGAAGCGTGAGCACAAAATGACAGACGTTAAACGCCATATCTTGGATAGGTCCCGACCTCACTTCTCAAACAGCCGTCACCTAATTCTGGCTGTCTCAGAACTTTGCAATCACCGTTGCGTGTATTGTTATGTTTCTTCCTCCCACCTCGAGAATCGATCAGTAATCCCTGTAGCGAAACTCATCGAACATTTTATCGCACTTCGCGAGTCTCTCAACGTTAATCTTGTAACGCTCGTCGGTGGCGAACCTTCTCTCCTCCATGACTTTGAGGAAGTTGTTAGATGCATACGATACACAGGTCTTGACCTTATTGTTCAGAGTAATGGGTCGTTACGGCCCGACCAAATCGCAGTCCTCAAGGAGGTCGAAGTCCGATATGTCTCAGTGAGTTTGGACTCTACACTGACAGCAACGAATGATGCTCTTCGGTTCAGTGGTGCCACAAATCTTGCACAAGTCTGCATCAGAAGATGCGTTGAAAGCAACCTGCCTGTTAGAATTTCGTGTGTAGTCACACGCTCAAACCTCGGTCACATCCCTGCCCTTGTCAAGTATGCGGAGGAGAGCGGAGTTGACCTTATAAATCTCCATTACGTCGATACGATACAGAATCCGAGCTTATTAAGAAATGTTGCCCTTAGCGCAGAGGAGTGGCTCTCTGCATGGAACACATGGAAACAACTCGCAAGCGATTCTACTGTTCTAATACGCGCTCCTATCGTGTACCTGCCGAATATTCTCGCCGCACAACTAGCGAATGCAGGAGTGGCATGCCCCGCTAGGCAGTCGGATACCATTAACATGACGCCAGATGAACGACTATTCCGATGTCCTTTGTTGATGGCAATCGACAAACCATCATGGTACCACTCCTCTGATATCAAGTGCAGCGAACCACTCGATGACATGGTTCTAATGCCTGTATCGAGTCGATCAGGCTCATGCCCAGTGTTGGCACGACGACAAGATGAAATTGATTCTGCGGACTACGTCCGTGTCTGTCCTATGGTGAAATCGACTCTCAATACCTCTAATGGGACGCGAAACCCTCTCTGGGATCAAGTCATCGGCTTGACCGATGAAAGAGAGAGTCTGATATGACAGCAATTCGGGATCAGGATAAAGTGAGGGTGTTTATCAGCTACTCGCGTACCGACTCTAGCTTGATGAAAGATAATAGCATGATCGGCGATCTCCGAAGTTTGGAACGTGACAATATTGTCGAATTTTGGTTCGACGAAAATATTGCAGGTGGGGAACCCATAGTAGACGTGATTAAAAAAGAGATCTCAAAAGCGCAAATTGCTCTCCTGCTCGTCTCGCAACGCTGGCTAGACTCCGTATTTGTCAAGACAAATGAGATTCCCCTCCTACTCGAACGTGCGAAAAGCGGCGAACTACGTCTTATTCCGGTGCGTGTCTCTCCCTATGAAGATGCTAATATCGACTGGCTAAAGAGATTACTTATCCTGCCTAGAACTTTGTACAATTTGAATGATGTAGGTGAGGGCACGAATCCACGAATATCTGCATATTTGGAAATAAGAGCCGAAATCAGACAAGCTGCCGAAAACTACACTTCTTCACAACACCAATCTGTGCATAACGTCCCGCAGTCACAGGCCACAATACTCGTCAATGATGCAAGGAACTATCTCAAAAATGGCCGCATCTCAGACGCACAATTCATGTACGACAGAGCACTAGAAGCAACACCTGAGGCGGAGACAACTTTTAAAGCACACTTATTCATTGAAGCGGGTCGCTGCCGCTTCCAAACTGGCATGTTGCCCTATTCTCTGAAGTATTTCGAGCGCGCATTATCGCTTTCCTCTGATGCGGGTGACCTTGTCGTTAAGTCGCAAGCATTGAGTTCGATTGGCAACATCCACCGTGCATGGGGTTCGCTCAAAACTGCGGAGCAATACTACAACGACTCACTTAGACTCGTATCAGATCCGCTTGCACGCATCATGGTAGAGATGAACTTGGCGAATGCATACCACAGGCTTGATCGTCATGGCGAAGCAATTATCCTACTTCGAGCCGCACTTGAGCCACTTCGTGAAGCGAAAAAATTTAGACATCTTGGGGTTGCATACGGGCAATTATCTCTTGTTCTTGCATCAGAAGGCTTACACCCAGAGGATGCATTTGAAAATGCAAGAGAGGGACTTGCCATAGCCGAGATCCATGATGACGATCGCGGTGTTGGTTTCGCTAAACACAGAGTTGGCAGAGCACTATTCGAGCAAGGTAAAGATCCGCTAGCCCTAGAGTACATGGAGAGTGCCATCGCTGTCGTCCGGGAAATTGGTGACATTAGGGAAATACATGCCATTTTGATTGATCAGGGAGAGGCGTTGTATCGAATAGGAAGAACCGAAGACGCAAAAAGGTGTCTATATGGGTCGATGATGATCGGTGCACACACAGCGGACGTTTTTCGGTTGGGACAAAGTCACTATTGTTTAGGAAGGATACAGAGTGCCAATAAGCAATCTGCAGTCTATTTCTTTAATGTTGCGAAACGCCTTTTCCAGCTATGCAGAGCGGAATATCGCGTAACGATCGTAGCGGCGAAGGAAGAAGACGCTCAAGTAGCATTTCCGGATGGAGTCACGGAGGTGCGAGAACGGACAACACTCTATTTGAAGAGCCTCGGGCTTCGAATCCCGTTCTCGCAGTCCGACTTGCTACAGCTGATTGCTAATACATGAACTTGTCAAAGTATTGCGGTTCGGATTCCCTAGGGAGGAAAGGGGGACAGCACACAGCGTGGGGTCACCCAGGTATGCAATCATGCAATTAGCGCGAGGATTTTATCTCTTTGATCCCTTATTGGCATTCCTTACGCGCCCGTGCCTCCATCCGTTCAGCTGCTGGATTCAAAGAGAAAGCACCTGTTCCAACCTCAAATGGCTGCACACCAAACTGTACACCAAAATTTGGAAAACATGGTAAGCATGGTTGACATGGGAGGCGGGCCTATGATATATAACCATTCAATATGGCTGTAAGATATTAAATTTATGACGTTTATGAAGTCTATGCAACGCTACATCCGAAGGGCCCGGAGTGACCTGTCGCAGTCGGGCGGGGTATAATGGAGTTAGCACCAATTTCCCCAGTCCGTATTAATTTGGCAACTTATCAGCGTTCCCTCAGCCCTGAATAAATCGATAAATAGATGCCGGGTTCAGTTGATCTGTTTCGAAGTTAGACCCGCATCGGCGTCGAACGGTGACCCGCCTAATTCATTATTGCAAGCCGCTTTGCAGCTGTCTCCAGTGACAGCCCCTGTTCGAAAACCAGTTTGACCGCCTCGGCCCGGAACTCCGGGGTGTAACTCTGCAGCTTTTTCATGGTGTCTCATCCCTCTCGGTAGTATAGCAAGTGCGAGTGTCCATTATTTTCAGGCTACCTCACTTTACGAGTAAAGTGCTTGATTCTTGGGAAAGTGCGCATTGAAGATGACCTAATAGTAATTTAATATAAATGGCGGAATATCTAAATACTAAAGGGAGGCGAAGCGAGGAACATCCTCATTCGAACAGCATGTCATACAGACACGACATATTTCTAAGCTATAAAAGGCATCCCGAGACGCTCAAATGGATAAAGGACCATTTCTTGCCTTTGTTGGATTTGCGTGTGTCCATGGAGTTGGGGCGCCAGGTGGATATTTTTGTGGATGATCAAATTGATGCCGGAACCTCTTGGCCTCAACAACTTGGTGTGGAGTTAAGCGCTTCGCGGATACTGCTTCCTCTATGGACTCGGACCTATTTCACAAGCAAATGGTGCACTTGCGAGATGTCAAACATGATGGCTAGGGAGGGGCTTACGGGTTGCCGAACGTTGGCAAATCCTCGAGGGATCATAGTCCCAGCAATTATTCACGATGGGGATACTTTCCCTGCTGAGATAGGTCATATTAATCACATTGAAATTCAAAAATGCTTTAATGTGCGGATGTCGAGAGAAAGCAAGAGGGCTGAGGATCTTGACGATATACTGATGCAACACGCTCCTGCTGTGGCAACTGCTATTAGCAATGCTCCTGATTGGCAATCGAACTGGTCTGACGAGACTGCAGCTACTTTCTTTCGGCTATTCCATCTCCAAGACGGAACTAGCCAGGATACAGTTCCTAGGTTCTCTGGGGGTACGTCATGATAGTGACATTTTACTCCTATAAAGGTGGTGTCGGAAGAAGTATGGCTGTGGCCAATACTGCACTTCTCCTTGCACAGAGGGGTCTGCGTGTTTTGGTCGTCGACTGGGATCTCGAAGCCCCTGGCATAGAACGTTACTTTTCATGCTTCAGCGTTGAAAGTTTAGGTACAGGTCTGATGGGGCTTCTTACTGATACTGTTTCAGGTAATTTGTATGATTATCAGTCATATCTCTGGAAAATAAAAGTAGATAACGGCATTTATCTCAATCTGCTGCCTAGCGGCAAAGAAGATAATCCTAATTATACTAATCAACTTGAAAAATTTGACTGGCAATGCTTTTTCTCAAACAATGGTGGCTCTGTTCTTGAAAAAATCAGACAGCAATGGCTTGAAAATTTTGATTTTGTCTTGATCGACAGCAGGACAGGTTTAAGCGATTCGGGAGGAATTTGCACTATCTTTTTTCCTGATGTAGTCGTTGCTATGTTTACGGCAAATCACCAGAGTCTTTACGGAATCCGCGACGTTCTAAGATTAGCTCAACGTGCTAGACAAAATCTTGCCTATGACAGAATGCCACTTACCATTTTACCGCTGCCTTCCAGGTTTGGAACCCGCGCTGAATTCAAAGAATCTCAAGAGTGGATTAATCGATTCGAAGAGGCTATGGAGGAGTTTTTTGAGGATTGGCTTCCGAAAACGGTACGGCCTCGAGAGGTTCTAGAGCGATTAAAAGTCCCCCAAATAGATTATTTTGGTTTTGGGGAAAAGCTTGCGGTTGTTGAACAGGGAGTAAATGACCCTGAAGGGATGGGGTTCGTTTATGACAAAATTGCCACCATCTTGGCGGCCAACTTTCAGAATGTAGGAGATATTGTAGGTATACGCGCTGATCCGACTCTTGTCCTTCCAAGTAAAAAGATGGAAAATAAAGTGAAGTTTGAGACGGGCTATGAATACGATGTTTTTGTAAGCTATTCACGCGGTACAACAGTTGGATCCGAAATTATACGGGAGTCTCTAAAATGCCTAAAAGACTGGTACCAATCTCTTTACGGCAAGGAACTTGAAATATTTTATGATGTTACTGAGCTTTCAATAGGGGGAGGATTCAACAGTGATTTGATGGTCCCACTTCTTAGATCCCGGATGTTATTAGTATTTGCCACTCCTAGATATTTTGCTAATTCTATTAATATCGCTGAGTGGAACGCCTTCGATAGTAAATCGAAAAGATTTAAACTTCCACTTATCTTGCCGATATTAGTGTCTGGCAAATTATCAGATGTTCCAAAACAATTCAAACAATCAAAGTGGTTGGATTTGGCTTCTGAATCCATAACTGGGTATAACAATAGGGACAAATTCGGGCTCCAAATATCGCTGAAAAAAGTCGCTGAACGATTCCATGATATTCTTGAGAAAGTTCCAAGTTTTGATTCCAAGTTTGATGAGGTTATTACTGATGGCAAACTACTCATGGCTTGGGCGAAAAATGAGGTAAAAACTGGTAATATCGGAAGTATTGACACCCCAAATTCGGCAAGGTGGTTGTTTAAGAAGGGGCTTGAAGCAGATCCAACGAATGTTCCAGTTATCATTGCATGGGCCACTACGGAATCAAACAATAACAATTTGGGAGATGTTCACTCCGAGTTCACTGCACGGTGGTTGTTTAAGCTCGCTACAACTATGGACAATAGTTCAGCGCTAATACGTCATACTTGGGCGCTTGCTGAGACAAAGATGATGAACTTTGGGGCAATTGATGAGGAGTACAGTGCTCGTTGGCTTTTTAATATAGCCAGTCAGATGGATCCTAATAACCCAAAAATTTTACACTCTTGGGCGCAGGTCGAAACAAAAGCCGGAAACTACGGTGATTATGAATCTCCTTCCACTGCGCGATGGCTTTTTAAACGTGCTTTCGAGGCCGACAGTAAGAATGCTCTGTTGATATTATCATGGGCTATTGCTGAGGGAAACCAGGGGTTTATTGGTGATATTGCCACGATGTACTCAGCGCGTTGGCTTTTCAATCGCGCTTCTCAACTTGATCCAAAAAATGTTCAAATTTGGCAGGCTTGGGCAGTTCTGGAATCGCGATATGATAGTGCTCTGGCGAGTATCAGACGTGCAGAGATTCTGAAAGAGATGGGGAAATATCCCGATGCACTTGCAGCTTACCACAATACGATCATAGATTTTCCTGATAGTGTCGTTGCCCGTACTGGACTGGCCGAGCTTCTGAAGGATATGGGGAAATATCAGGAAGCTCTTATAGCTTATGAAGAGATAATTTACCAATTCCCTGACAGTTCTGTGGCCCATACGGGCCGAGCTGAGGTTCTTATAGAGACAGGTAATTACGAAGAAGCACTTTTGGGTTATAAAAATACACTTGAACGATTCCCGAACAATATTGTTGCCCGTACTGGGCTAGCCGGTGTGTTGAAGGAAATGGGAAAATATGCAGACGCACTGATTGCCTACCAAAGTACTATAGACTGCTTTCCTGATGATGTTATCGCGAAAGTTGGACGTGCGGATGTTCTTAAGGCGATGGGGAGATATGAAGAGTCCCTTGCAGCTTACCTAGAAATAATTAAATGTTTCCCTCTCAATGTCATTGCGCGTTGTGGCCGTGCAGAAGTCCTAAGAATGATAGGAAGATATGCCGAAGCACTTGCTGCATACGAAGAAACCTCAGAAGGAATTCGGGATAATGTTATGGCCCTTTGTGGGCGCGCAGAAGTTTTGAAAGAGATGGGAAATTGCAGTGCAGCCCTTGCTGCATATAATGAAATTGTCGAACGATTTCCTAACAATGTTTGGGCCCATTCTCGACGCGATGGAATTTTACAGGAAATGCAAAAAGGCTTATGTATAATAGCCCAAGGGGAAATTACTGCTGGGAAACCTGAAGATGACTCTTCTCAGGAATTTTAATTTGATCCACTTTGCCGTAACCTGTCCGACCATGAGGCCGACATGATACGAAAAATAAGACAAGAAATTGAATTAATCAGACAAAGCTAACGTATACTTGAGATCTTTGTTGGGGACCGAGAAACGGAACTAGCATCGCCTCTTTCCAATATACCTTTCCTGACACAGGGGGGAGAGGGAGGGGCAGCGTTGACGCCGAAAGGGTCATTTTTAAAATCCGAATTGCACGCTTTTCATAAATCAGACTGTACACCAAACTGTACACCAAAATTTGGAAAACATGGTAAGGATGGTTGACATGGAAGGCAGTCTCGTGATATATAACTAGCCAATATAACTGTAAGTTGCTAAATTTATAAGGGATGTGGAGTGTGGGCTCAAAGCCCTCATAACCCGAAGGTCACAGGTTCAAATCCTGTCCCCGCAACCAAATAATCAAGGGATTCGGTAACTTACCGAATCCCTTTTCACGTTCGTACCTTCGGGGTCATACCCCGAAGGTCGGAAATTAAAACCCTCTGGCCGCAATAGAACAAAATCAGGGAGTTGCGCGATACGACAAGTCCATTAGCTATTTTTATCGCAACGTCCAAGATCGTCTTGGCTAATGTGACTCTGATAATATAAAACTGTTTTAAATAGCTTGATTTAAAGCGCGGAATAGTTTACAAGTACGCCAATTAAAAAAACATAAATTATGTGCTGCGCCGATAAGAGCAAAATCAGAGTAATCTGGTGACGCAAAACCCTAGGGTCCATAGTGGAGATTAATGGATTGCCGGTTACCGAAGAGTAGGATGGATGTTTCTTGACGCTCATTCTCACTACAAAGAGAATGAGCGTTTTTTTATATTCCTGATGGCCGTGCCGGAGCCAGTGCTGTAACTCCAGTAAACTGTTATAGCCAGTGGGAAATATCTGCTGAAATCGCCCTGTTTTCTGAGGGAGCCACATTAAGAGCAAAAAAGTTGAAAATCTCAGACGACATACACAAGACCCTGGTGCTGACTAGACGTATATCACAACGGCACTACACGGGAGTGGCTGCATGTTCTTCGTTGATCGACGACTATACAGCGGTATGGCTACGCCTTCGTGTAGATATTGGGACGCTAACAATAAAAATAGGCTTTATATGGTTGATTGAGCTATATCGTGGTATGAGTAGGTGATTTGAAATCTAATGTCGTTAGAATATTTAATGTTGTTATCAACCCGCCTCACATGACAAAAAAGGAGTGAAAGGTATGAAAAAATGTTTGTGGATGATGATTGTGACAATGATGTTTCTTGCCCCTCAGGCATCTTCTGCCGGTTTTTTCGGTCCGGATTTGCCTGAAGGCACCGTGGAGATGCAGGCCGGCGGAGGCGATCAGTCAAAGGTTTATGTAAATGGTAGCTTCGTCTTTAACCTTGACCATTTCGTATACGACTCGGGTTCACACATAGCGATTTTTGACCCGAAGATAGCGGGTGTTGTGCCTGGTAAAAAAACCAAGATCCAGAAGAAGCAGGAGACCGGTAAAAAAGGATTAGCGGTGATTGTTGAAGACGAGCAAACACGCTCGATGCTTGACAGCATGGCAAAGGATCCGGCGACCTGGAAGAAGTATTTCGAGGATGAGAGTTGCGACTTGGAGAAGGCACTTCGCCCACAGGTACAGCTCAAAAAGGATCTGCGGCCGAACCAGATTATTCAAAACTGTTCTGCACTGAAAAACCAGATCAATTTTGCACTCGCCAATATTGATAGCTCGGAGCATACAGTGATCGGCGGCGGGAGTGAGCGCAGGAAGATTTTAGAGGAAAAGGGTCTGCTGCCGACAGTCTCGTTGCCTTTCGACTATAAGAATGCTGTTGCTGCGATCCAGAAGGTACAAGACCCGCTTGTGATTGCCCGGATAAAGGCTATTTTCCGAGACTTCCCTCCTGACGATCAAGTCATAGCGACAGTTGAGAAAGTTGAGGTGGTGGAAACGAGAACTCCGGTGCATAAAACGATTGGCGGGCAGATTACGGGAGGGAAGCTTGTAAAGACAGAAAGGAAATGGTCTGAACCCGCCTTATCCACCAATGACGTTTTTAAAGAAAAATCGGTTGCCGCTTTGCTCGGAAATCTGGCATATACAGACGATGTTTTCGTGAATCACCTGAAAAATTTTGACTTCGGGCTAACCAACCCTGATTTGGACCCGGATTATGTCACTGGCGATGCCGGTGGTTTTCTGGGAAATGAAACAATAACATTTTCTCAGTGGAACCATCTCTCTCGCGGCATGTACGCATGGCACCGGGGAATGACGTTTGCAGATCATCTCTGGTTGCCGGAAGAGAACATAGTGGCTGGCCCTGGCGGACTGGGACGGTTTATTTCATTCCCCTTTTACCAAGATCCCTTGACTCCTGAACAGTACAAGACAGCATGGGTAACCTGGCATAGTATGGTTCAGGCGGATTCTGTTGACGACATTCGCAAGCTTGTGCTTTTCGGTGACGTAGTTCGCGGAGTCGAGCTGAATTCGCCGATCCACTCAGCGGTCACCTTCAAGGGTAAACCACTGACAGAAGCCAAGAAATCCACAGCTAACAGCATGTTTGGTGTAGTTTCAAAACGAGAAGAACAGACCGCAGCACAAAAAGAACAGAACACGGCGAATGTGACCTGGCCGGGGATGATGTCTTACATCATGCAGCATAGCATTGCGCCAAAAAACCTTCGGAGCGTGAATCTCCCCGTTATGTGGGATGTCAGCAATGACAAAGACCGTGACCCCAATGGCTGCAATCCGGGCCTTACCGCCGGCGAGTGGTACGGGTTGGTTTTATCCGCTGGTGGTGCAGCAGTGAATGACAATAAGAATTTTCAGGAATTCACAAAGGCCCTTTTCCGGGGTGACGCACCGGCAGCGAAGGGCGTAGTTGACAGAACTGTGAGTAGTGAAACATTGGCGAAGCTGGTGCAAGCATCGAAAGCAAATCTGCAAAAAGCAGATCTTCCAGACGATCTCAAACCGAAGCTGGGTCAAGCAATTGGAGCGAACCCCATGGCGATTTATAAACACCTTGAAGAAGTCGTGACAGCGATCTACAATCCTGGGAGCCAGAAATAAAGCAGATTATAACGGACAACGGAGGCCGCCGTCATGGCGGCCTCCTGATGCTGATGTCGGATCTTGGACATGGCACCGACCGCTCCTCAGCACCATACCTGCCTCGGTAATGCCGAAACCTTTGGTGCCCGCTGTAAGGGGACGGGGTGAAGGAGTACTCTGAGTGGGAATAAGTCCTGGTCGGCGGGGAGTGAGCTCCGGCGGCCAGAAGAGGGGGGGCGCCAATGTGGCTGTCCCCCCCCCCTTTTTTTGCTTTATTGCCTGCCCGCCCTCTCGATGGGGGCGGGCAGGCTTTTTTGGGTAAACAGGCTGATTATGCTGTCGTAGGGAGACGGTACCCGTTGGAGTTACCTCGCGACTACCAAATTCAACCGGTCGTAATGCTCCGGAACGCTGGTCGCAATCGTATCGGATTGCCGGTCGCAATCACGCCGGAATCGCGGTCGCAAATCAGATCGGAATGCCGGTCGCAATCGACCGGAATACGCACTCCACTTGGTGAGACCATCGAGGAGCCCTGCGTCAGGTGACTGATGCGGGACGAATTGGGACGTCTACTCCGACTGACTTTCCGACGATGTTGCTCTTTAGCCTTGCGCTCCCATGCATTCGGAGTAACGCAGGGAAAGAATTACTGTACACCAAACTGTACACCAAAATTTGGTAAACATGGTAAGAATGGTTGACATGGAAGGCTGGCTCGTGTTACATAACTAACCAATATAACTGTAAGTTGCTAAATTTATAGGAAGCGGGGAGTCTGGGCCCAAAGCCCTCATAACCCGAAGGTCACAGGTTCAAATCCTGTCCCCGCAACCAAAACATTACAGCCAGTTAGCCCACAAAGCTAGCTGGCTTTTTTGTTAGTACTGACGCAGCTATTGACGCAGGTTACATTGACGCAGTTAGATGCTTACATTGCTTCTATAATCCCCCGCTCTACCACATACCATTGTAAAGCCCTTCCTGACACCAATCCTATACATATCAGTGTCTTACCATGTTTATAGAATATAAAACTGCAAATATTACGTAACATCCTACCTGTAACAGTACCGATTTCGAAATCCCACACCCACCCGCCGGTTCTAATTGCTTGCGCTGAAGTCCGGCTTCGGCCTGCCTGTATGGAAACCTTGCGCATAATCGATGCCTATGGCATGCACCGCTTTAAGCAGGTCTTCATCCTCAATATATTCGGCTATGGTCTGTATCCCGAATTCAGAGGCCAGGATGGAGAGGGTCTTTACAAAGGCCATATCCTTCGGGTCTTTCAGCATGTTTTTCACAAACATACCCTCGATCTTGACAAAATCGATCGGCAGGCTGCGAATGTACTGAAACGAGGAAAATCCGGAACCGAAGTCGTCAATTGCAAATTTGAAACCTCGCATCTTGAGCTCAAGCACAAAGCTTTCAAGCAGGGTCATGTTCTTTACTGTTTCACGCTCGGTTATCTCGAAAACGACACTGTCATGCGGGATATCATAACTGCGGGCCAGGTCTATTATGGTCGGAACGAACTCTTTCAATATCAGCGATTTCGGAGAGATGTTGATGAAAATGAGCCCCTTGTAGCCCGTTTCCTTCATTTTTGCGAAAACCTTCTCCATCAGGATCGTATCCAGCTTATTGATAAGGCAAAGTTTCTCCGCGATTTCAATGAAATCGGAGGCGGAAATTACCTTATCCCCGATTTCAATTCTGCAGAGTGCTTCGTGACAGAGGACCTCCCGGCTACCGGTTGTCACTATCGGCTGGAAATACGGAATGATCCGCTTTTCTTCTATTACCTGCAACAGCAGCCGTGACATGTCGCTGCTCTTTTCGAACACATCAGAAACATCGTCATTAGTCGGCAGAATAATGCAGTTTTTCCCCATTGACTTCGCCTTGTACGTCATGTTGTCGGCAAACAGGAAGAGATCCTTCGGGCTTTGCGCGTGCATTGGGAACATGGCCATGCCGATAGATGCGGATCCCCGTATTTTGGTGCCGTCCGCAGCTGTAATCTCCATCTGTGCCAGAGCCCCCCTGATCCGATCCGCAACTATGTATACCTGCTCCTCGTCAGCTTCGCAGATGATCACCGTAAATTCGTCACCGCCGTACCGTGCCAGAACATCTCCCTTTCTCAGGCAATCATGGATGGTGACAGCCACCTTGGAGAGAAATTTGTCGCCTATGAAATGTCCGAACATATCGTTTACGTGCTTGAAATTATCCAGATCGATCATAAGCAGACCGAAATTTTCCTTGTGACGCTCCGAACGTCCTACCTCATATCCTAGGAGTTCCCAGAAGAGCCTCTGGTTAAAGAGATTGGTCAAGGGATCACGGGTCGCATAATATTCGAGATCTTTGGTGTACTTGTATATCGCCTTTATGGAACCTACGACATTCAGCATGGTGGTTAGTATGCCGTTTATGACCAGAGAACGTATCGGATCGGCAACAGTCTGGGATTGGACTCCGATGCCGACTATTCCGCTGATAGCGGGGCTTTCCAGAAAAAGAGACTTGGTCTGGAATTCTATTTCCGATTGATCGAGATCCAGCACGGAGAAATTGGGATTCACTATGTTGTGTACTATTTTTATTTCGGTGATTTTGGGGATTGTCAGTTTTTCATGGCTGACGCGCTGGCGGACTATTTCTTCCATGATATGCATGGTCTTCTGGGACGGAGGACAGGACCAGAAAATCTCAATGTCGTAGGACTCCTCCTCTACCTGGAATACACAGAAGATAGTGTAGGCCTGCATGACCGTATTCACTTCATTCAAGAGGTAGCTTACCCGGTCTTTCCAGTCGCGGATGGTTTCGGAGGTTATGATGAAGCGTTCAAGAACCTTTATTTCAAACTCCAGCATCTCCTTGCCTACGGCCAACCCTCTGATCCTGCTGATAAATTTGGTGAACTCGTGAAAAATATCCTCGAATTCTCGAAACCTGTGCTCTTCATTCTCCAATTCCGTTTCAAGTTTCGTAAGATCGGCCATGCTGTTTACTGAACGTATCATGCGTGCGAGTCTTTCTATGGCGTCACCCAGGTGCGAGTTCACGAATTTGGACACTGAAAAAGACATCAGAATGGGGATCGGGAGGAAGATGAGGAAAATGAACAGAAACTGACGCAGGAAGGTGAAGCGGAAACCCGTCATCTCCTCTTTTATGGACAGCACACCCAGTACATCGCCTACTTTCGCTGCTGGATGACAGCCAAGGCATCTAGATTCCGCCTTCAGCGGGAAAAAATGTTCCAGACCTTTAATAGTCCGGTGACGGCTGTTCCTTCCATCAGCAAAAGCATTCCGTATCGGCTCGTCTGCGTTCTTTGTGCCGTTTTCTGCCTTGAACGTTTTGAGCGGTACGATTGTGATCGAGTACCTGTCGGGAAGAAGACGTTGATATTCTCTTATTACTCCAGTCATCTCATTCATGTTTTTGCCCTGTTCCATGGCTTCGGTCATTAAAATTAAAATCCGATTGGCCATTGAAAAAGAGGTGCTGGTGGAAATATCCTCAGCCTGTCTCAGGAAAATCCATGTCAGGGTGGTTAAAACAGTAATGAAGGTTACAATAGAAACTATCAGGGTCGCAGTGAAAATGAAACGCTTGAGAGTGATGGATGTAATAGATCTGAACTTTTCAAGAAGATACATATTTTCTCCAGTTTTTACCAGTAAAACAATATCATGGCAGTCGTGTTACAGATTTTATGGTACGTGAAAATCAGGAGGCACAGTTCCGCCTGCGGCTGTGTGGAAGGCTGAGGTCGCTGCCGAACGGTGCAGTGTCGCCGTGAACCTGGACGAGGCCGCCTGATATCTTCCTGCAGCAGAGACGATGCTGTTGTCAACGCTGAAATCTTTGTTGCCGGGTAGTTTCGAGTCGCGCTGGAAGGTTTTGAGCTGACTTATGGCGGCGCCTGCGCTCAATTCTGTGGAGGAAATATTCATGGTAATGTATTCCAGGTCAAGTCCGCTCCAGCCAACCGCTTTTTAGGATGGATGCGGCCTGATATTTTCCGGCGCAAGGCCGTCAGGCCGGTGCCCTATCGCCATTGGACTAAAAAGATGATTTTGATCTTTAACGCAAAGCAGTGCGCATGTCAACAGAAGCAACATTATATAATTGCAACGCCGCGGAAGGTATGCTGGAGGGGGTATCGGTGCGGGCCAGAGCAGCCCGCGTCCCCGCTACTGAAACACGCCGAGCGCCTTTTTTTGCCCGGGAATATGTGCGTATTGGCACTGATTCAGCATCAGTCGACCAATCACGAACAATCCGAAGCAAAAAGCTTCACCAAAGAGGTACGCAGAGGAAAATCTAAATCTGATTTATGCTGAAAACAAGAAGATCTATGCCTTGGTTTAAGATTTCCTCTGTGTCCTCTGTCGTGAGGCCTTGTATAGTTTGAATTGATTTTCCTTGAAGCTTGCTTGATAGTTGCAAATCATTTTACCTTTTCTCGTTTTTCCTGCCGGGTCAAATGAACTTTGATGGTCTCGCAAAAAGTCGGAACCAGTTTTTCAAACGCGTATTCAGGAAAAAACGGCTTCCGTATTTCCAGTACAGTTGGATATCTCTCTACGTCGAAGGGGGAAGTGACTCTTTTAAAATATTAGATTCCGACTTGCCTAGAGAATTTGCGAGTGCATCAAATAAACTTTGACATTGCGCCGTGCGTACCTTAATCTCACGTTGCCGTTTAAATGAACTCGAATGCCTCGATGCTCATGCCGGGAAAACAGTTCTGACAGCGGTGCGGTTTCCCGGGATCGGTCAGCAGGTCAGTTGTGTCACGTCAAGGTTCCCTGAGGTTTGCCCCCGGACTGTCAGGATGACTCTCCAGGGGCTCTTCTTGAAAATGCAACACCACACGAGAGGGTAGCATGGCGGCCAACGATACGAACTCCATAAGAAAGCTTTTAACGACCTGTTGTGAAATTGAAACTCTGGCTGGAGAGTTCTACCGGGCATTAGCACGGTTGCACAAGCACGAACCGGATGCCGCAGCCCTTTGGCTGAAGACCGCCAGCGAGGAGGACAACCACAAGCTGCAGTTTGATCTTTGCCAACGTCTTTCTGTCATGATCGTGTCTGGCGCGGTCCTTGATCAAGAGAAGGCTGACCGTGCCCTTCAGCTGTTACGCGGGGCCATCGCGAAGCTGGAAACCTCTGCACCGACGGTCCCATCGGCACTGAGATTTGCGATTAATATGGAGACGATGATGATGGAGTTTCATATGGAACATGCCATCGTTTTTACCAGTAAGGATTATTCGAAAATGTTTAGGGCGATGATGGATCAGGATTGCGGACATATCCAGACACTAAAGGATTTTCTGAGCCGATACGAAGCTGGTTGCTAACCGCGGGAAAACCGGTACGGACGCAGCCAGGGGTACATAAGATTATAAGTTTCTATTTTTGAATAGGGCGGAATATGCCTAGACAGGCGCGTGTCGACCTTGCAGGTTCACTGCACCATATTATTTGCCGCGGCATCGAACGGCGAAATATATTTATTGACGATTCCGATAGGGATGACTTTGTCGCTCGACTTGTGGAAATTACTACAACGACATCAACTCGCTGTTTTGCATGGGCTTTGCTCAACAACCATTTTCATGTCTTGCTACAAACAGGTCTAGCGCCTATATCCCATGTCATGCAAAGGTTGCTGACTGGTTATCCACAAGGTTGCCGGCTCAGATGCGATCAAGAAGCTCAACGGGCATATAGCAAATCTTTGTGCTCAATGATCCGAACCTGAAACGTTGCCCGGCAGGGTAGGGCCTGTAGGACAGGATTGGTTCTTTCGGTCGTGGTACGCACGCTTGGGTTGGTTACCGCTTGGCGGTCGAACTTTGACTGGGAGGTTCCACTCTATCCCGCTTCCTCCTCTCAAAGGCTGTACACCAAACTGTACACCAAATTTTGGTAAACATGGTAAGCATGGTTGACATGGAAGGCGTGCCCGTGATATATAAGCACTCAATATAACTGTAAGTTACTAAATTTATAGGGAACAGGGAAAGAGTGGGCAGAGCCCTCATAACCCGAAGGTCACAGGTTCAAATCCTGTCCCCGCAACCAACAACATTACAAGGACTTAGGCCTAATCGCCTAGGTCCTTTTTTGTTAGTACTGACGCAGATATTGACGAGGCGATTTTGCCCGATTTTCAGAATATGGTAATGGAGAATCTCGCAGCTGGAAATACCTTCTTCCGAATGAGGCGCCAGGGCCGGTATCATGAGCACAACGATAAGCTGATCGGCGGGGCAACCGGTTGGCGCTACTGTTTAATCCTGAGGGTACGTATGGTACCCTCTACTTCTACTTCTTCCCAAGCAGCGATCTGTTTCCCCATTCCCGATCCCCCTTCTCAACGTAAGTCTCCCGAGCCTTCAAGGTAACCCGGCCGAACATATTTGATGGAGGACTGCTCATTTTGGCCTGGGTTCCATCCCCGCGACCTTGAGCTTCATCCTTGCCATCATGAGCCTCATGATGGCGACCTTGAGCATCATGATGGCGACCGTGAGCGTCATGATGGCGACCGTGAGCGTCATGATGGCGACCGTGAGCGTCATGATGGCGACCGTGAGCGTCATGATGGCGACCATGAGCTTCATGATGGCGACCTTGAGCGTCATGATGACAAGCATGAGCTTCATGATGGCGACCGTGAGCGTCATGATGGCGACCGTGAGCGTCATGATGGCGACCATGAGCTTCATGATGGCGACCTTGAGCTTCATGATGGCGACCATGAGCGTCATGATGGCGACCATGAGCGTCATGATGACGAGCATGAGCGTCATGATGACGAGCATGAGCGTCATGATGACGACCATGAGCTTCATGATGGCGACCATGAGCTTCATGGTGGCTACCATGAGCTTCATGATGGCGACCATGAGCTTCATGATGGCGACCATGAGCGTCATGATGGCGACCATAAGCGTCATGATGGCGACCATGAGCGTCATGATGACGACCATGAGCGTCATGATGGTTGACACCGGCAACCAAGACTTGATGGTTAGCGGCAGGGGAGGGGAGCGACCGCTCAGATCCAAATCTGCAGCCATGAAGGGTCTGAGGTGAGGGGGCGCATGCCTGAGGTGAATTGTCTTAGGGGGTGTCAAGAAACTTGATTGACCTCGAAAGCTGATCTGGTACCGTTCATGACACGGTAATGACGGATCTCCAAAATACTCCCGGTGCCCCTTCAGTAGGAGGTGATACGGATGGGAATGTAGCTTGCCTGATGAGCAATGGACGGGGCGCTTCAATCCGGACGACCATTTATTCGACGTTCATTGTATCCGTTGTGACGAAACTCCGGTCGGTCACCACTTCAGCCTTCTTGACTTCCCCCTGTACAGCATCCTGAGCACCAACGCGGCCCCGTGTATGTAGGTGGGATGGCAACCAGCCGTGGATGAACAATTTGAATCCCTTGACGGTGGCAAGCCATATGTCGCAATGGATTGAACAGCTGGAGCTTTCCAGGGAGGGATATTATGAGGAGTCTATTGAGGAAGTCACAGGTCAGTCAGATTTGTGCGGAATTTACACTTTGGCATGCTGGATAGGCAGGTAATTCGCTGCAATTATCTGCCTGAACCTCTCGCTCGTGGTCGCCCACTCGACGATGTCCACCTGAAAGGGGAGGTTGCTCTCCTCGAAGGCTTCCTTGAGCGCGTAAAGAGTCGCAGCCGGAAGTGGGGCGTCATCTCTTACCAGCAGGTCCAAGTCCGAATATTGTTTAGGATTATCGCCGATCCGTGAACCGAAGACCCATACTTCACGGCCCGGAAGGTGTGTCTGGAGAATCTCTCTGACGATTATTTCTTCCTGAAGGTTTAAGCGGATTTTCCTAGTCGGCATTGCGTTCTTTTAACCTCGCCAGCAGGGAGGCAGTTGATCCGGCAAAACTCGAAATGACGGAATATACCAAGCGGGCCTTCTCCTCGTCGTAGACGTGGGAGGTTAGGTTGCGCTTCTCTCGGTAGTCAAACCATGGTGCCACGTCGTCCACGAGCCCTCGTTCCCCGCCGACCCGGAAAAGCTGCTTGAAGGGGTAACCGTCGACCTCGGCGGGGCTGGCTACCTCCTCCTCCAGCTGTCGCTTGAGCGTCTTCCAGGAGAGCTCGAAGGTGTACTCGAACCGCTGGATGCAGGCATCCCTGAGCTCCTCGTCGTCTGGAGCGGCAGTCGCACGTACCAGCGCGCGGTTGAGGCTATTGAGCGCTTTTTCCATTGACGACAAATCAAGTGCCATAGTGGTGAGCCTTCCTTTTGCACCTCGGTGCTTTTCCCCAGCTTCCCGTGACTATCCGGCTCACTCCCGCATCGCAAACCGGGAATTGCTCGTACGTCAGTGCCGGTGAACCTGCGACACACAAGTGACTTCCAAGTCTCCCTGAAAGCAATGGTTTGAAAGTATTACGGACCTTGCCGTGAAGTCAAGAGCATTCTCCGGCGAGCGTCCCCAGCAAACTGATTCAACGTTTACAAACGACAGTTTGCGGGGTGAGATAGTTTGTCTGGGCGGGGGCGCAGGGTGTGGTTGTGCGGGGCCATCTGACTGGGGTGAAGAATTCCAGCAAGTAGTGGCGGAGCGGTTAGGTATCCGTTTAGATTACAGGAACCCTGGTAGGCCAAGGAAGCGCTAATGGCTCATTAGCTGAAAATAAATCTGTCCCGCATTTCCGTCCCGCATTTCCTAAATAAATCTGTCCCGCATTTCCTCGCATTTCCCGGTCCCGCATTTTCCGCCGGTTCCCTAGAATCGCAGGGGCGTCCCCCTGGTTCCCTGGTTCCTCTGGTTCGCTTCTTACGTTGTTGCGATCTTTACAACGACTTTGTGGATATGCTCTGGCGAAATAAATGGCATATGTGCGTCTTCCGGAAAGTAGATCGCAAACGCTCCGCTTTCAGTTGCAAGCCAGGCATCAGGTTTGTCCGCAAAGAATTGCATATCGGATTTTTGATCATACCCCTGGGTCGGTTGATTGCACAATGACTTGGGCTTCCATCCCATAGTATCGGTCCCTGCCAAGATCAATTGAATATCAATGTATTTCTCGTGTGTTTCAAGTAAGGCATCTTCTTTCTTGCGACCAGGTCCCTTAGACACTATGGCATAGATGCGGTCACCGTCTATCTCACATTTTCCCAAAGGCAGTTCCTTCAAGTCCGAACGCGAGAGGAACTCAAATGCTTATGTGAAGCCCTTGTTCAGGGTGCAATAACGATGCGCATTTTCGAGTATATCCAAAATCATGTGTGAGCGGTTTCGTGAACGTGTAGCAAACGCGGCGCTTTATAGATGCAGGTGGCGCTCGGCCCCACAGCTTCTTCTTCGTGGTGCCGAGCGCCGGTTTTCGTGAGGAGTGTCTTAG
>Ga0209125_1000282_pt1 | contig 74734 bp, 84 predicted proteins | sample BarGraIncub1131A_FD_184503 | JGI IMG/M metagenome (GOLD analysis project Ga0209125, IMG submission 184503) | Arctic peat soil microbial communities from Barrow, Alaska - Barrow Graham LP Incubations 11-31A (SPAdes) (version 2) | ecosystem: Environmental > Terrestrial > Soil > Wetlands > Peat...
GGGGGATCGCATATTATCTGAGCGGTAACTTCTCCAAAGCCCTGGCCGACTTCAATAAGTGTATCCAACTGGATCCACTTTTAGGAATGCCCTGGTTCTGCAAGGGAGTCATAAAAATCCAGATGGGCAAAAAGAAAGCCGGCAACGCCGATCTGCAGCATGGCAAGGATCTGGGCTATAGGGGTGGTTTCATGCTTTATGATGGCAAATGGAAATGACGTATGTGTTACTGCCTTGGATGGCCACCTTGCTGGTGCAGATTTTAAATCTGCACCAGCAAGGTCTGCACCAGCAAGGCTCAGTGACCACGCTTTGTGGCCACCCTATTATTCACATTTTAAATATGATATACGATGTACAAAACAAGGAAAAAAATCGAATTCGATGTATGTGAAGAATATTTCTACGGTTTATCCCATAATCAGAAGCTGGCAATTATCTACTTTTTAAGTGTCATTGCAGCATGTGAGAACAATGTGAATATTAAGAATGATAGTCCGGCATTTATCGACCATTGTTACAAAGTATTGCAAGTTACGGGGGATCAGGTTCTGGAATATGTTGCAATTGGTGGGAGGGAGCAAACGGTAAGTGACCTCAAAAAGATGAATCCTTATAGTTTCGTTATGCTGATTGCAACTACTGCAGAATTGTGCGAATTGAACGGAGGGCTTTCTGAAGAACAATATACTGCACTGGTTGATTGGCTTGATGACATGGAAATGAGCATTGATGAATGGAATGACTATGCTTTAAACGAACAAAATTTTGTGTGAAAATTAATTTAAATCTAAAAAAAAATGGAAAATGGATGTACGGCCGGGGTGAAAGCGCTTCGGCTTTGTTTTCAATCTTTACTTGACCGGCATACGGACTTTCGGTTTACAGGAAGGCTGATGTCACTGGTTGCTGAAATTTTAAGAATGGATTTTGTAGTGAAACAGAACAGGAAATCTCTTTACTTTTCAAGGGCGATGCCGTTATTGAGTACACTTGAATTTGACAAACGGAAAAGTCTGATTTCTTTCATAGCAAATCAATTTTACCTCTTGCATTCTACTTCACGGAGTTCAGCAACGGTAAAGGTGCAGGGATTGAGCATTAAACCGGTATTCGTACCGGGGGGTGCTACACATTTTCGGATCCTAAATCATTTGAGCATTGTATCAGATTTCGTTTTCTCTAAAGTGAGCCAGCGGTATAAGCCATTGAGTCATCTAAACGGGATAAGCGTGATGGGTTATTCGGATTATATCCCTTGTCACACAGTGAAAGATATTGAATTGGAGGTTTCATTCTCGGAAGAGGTATGTCCCTGGGAGAATGACACCGTGATCCAATGCTATGGGATTGAATTTTATCTTTTGTCCGGGCCGGATAATTACCAGGCAATTGGAAGGGCGGATAGTATTAGAATTGGGGATGTTTTCTGAGGAATAATGGGGGTAGGAACGATTTAATTAAAATATTAGTACCTGACACCATTTATTCGTCAAAGAGGCGCTAAGGTTTGCACTACAACTAAAAATCATTGCTGGAAGTGTGAGTCATTATATTTCAGATTCTTTTACAATCCTTTTTGCATCAATAATGATACTTTTGGGGTAGTTATACAAATCCAGGATTTTAATAGCATTTCTTTTCTGTAATTTTCCACTTTTGATTTTATGGTCAAAAACTAAATTGTCTTCACTAATATTTTCCGAAAAATGATATAAAGTAAAATTATCATTTCCTAATAAATCTGCGAGTTCTATATCATGTGTAGAAACAAATACAAAATTTCTTCCCTGATTAAGATACGAAAGTACCGACTTACCGATAGCAATTCTTTCAATGGTGTTTGTTCCTTTAAAAATTTCATCTAAAATAAACAAATGAGGTTCGTCTTCACTAATTACATCAATAAAACCTTTTATTGTTAAGACTTCATCTAAATAATAACTTGTGTTTGTATTAATATTATCTTGAGTTCTGATTGAGGTACTTAATATAAAATAAGGAGATTTAAAATAGCTTGAAAAAGAGATATTAACGGTTTGAGCAAATATTGAATTCAGTGCAAAAGATCTAATAAATGTAGTTTTACCCGACATATTTGAACCAGTAAGCAATAAACTCTTTTCATTTAATTCTAAAGAATTTGTTACACAATTCGTAATTAACGGATGATATAGGTCTTTAAAATAAATATTTTTACTATTTTCAAAAATAGGGTTGCAAAGATTATATCCGGATAAGTATAAAGCCGAGACAGAAATACTTACATCGACTTCTCCTAAGAATATGAATAATTCATTCATTTCCTTCCGGTATTTTATAATGCTTTTTATGAGACTATAGAAAATAATAACCTCAACATTAAGTGCTATCTTGAATAATTCAATGATTGCCCAAAATAATAAAAGAAAATCATTATTGAGTTTTTTTTCAGCACTTATAAATTTTATTTTTTTGTGAATTTGTGTTAAATTATCCAAAAAAGGAAAATCAATAAAATGATTTTTTATCTTCTCGACTTTACAAATCTTTTTTGCTGACTTCAATGCCTTTGAAAATTCAGCAATACTTGTTAAATAATAATTAACCAACGATTTATTGCGATAATGCAAAAATGAATTTGTAATAAATATGGGTATAATAAGCAGTATTATTTGGTGAAAGATAAAAGATAACATAAATATTGCTATCATGCATAAATTCAAAGAAATACATAATTTTAATATTTTGGGTTTATAAATTATATCGTCATTAAATAAACTTTCAAAATAATAATTATCATTTGAGTTCAATTTTGATAATTCTTCCCTACAATTATCTTTTATATCAACATTGTCTTTAAATAAAGTTACTAACTGAGTGAATTTAGATAAATCATTGCTATTTGATTTAATAAACCTCAGTTTGTAATAATAGTATTGTTGTCCAATTTTAGAAATAGTTCTGTCAATCTTTCTAAATACATCATCAAAATCCAGATCAGTCGAAATTTTATCTGTAATAATATTATAATAATCTTTATCGAATTCTAATCTATTATAAAAATACTTACTAGCCAATTCAATATCAATATACTCTTTTTCAGCTGTTAAATCAAAAAGTGATATTTTTTTTTTCTTGGCAAAAAAATTACTAATTACTATAACGATAATTAGTAATAATAGAAATGAACCACCAATTATCATCATCATATCTTTCTAATTAATAATTGAAAAATTCATTGTGATTCAAATTCTTAAATTTATTTTCCATTGTAAATGCTATTTTATCATTGTCATTTTATTATATCGGCATAAAAGTACTAAAGGCTATATGATATTCAAAATTAAACTTAGAATTATTGCATATATTATGTTAAACCGAAGGGAAATGGGGACAGCCACCTTTAATTTTGAGAAAGAAGGGTGTCATGACTATTACGGTCAAACAGTGACAGGAAAAATGTAATTGAAATAATAATTCCTGACCCCTATTTATACTCCTTTATTCATTGAACCAAAGATCATATAATATTAATTAAGTTTGATTACATTAATTGAAAAACTTATACTTGCAGGAAATTTGCCCCAATTTGCCTGGCTAGTATACCGCCAAAGACTTTTAGTTCCCAGGAGTGAAAGGCCAAACTGTGGACCATAACTACCTTTAGGTAGTGATATAAGTTCATATGAGAGAAAAAAGTCTTCGGATACTACAATGTTATATTCAGACAAATCAAAGAAGTTGTCTCCTTTCGTAAAACGGCTTTTTAAAATGATTGGCTTTTTTAAAATACTCTTGTCCGGTTGCCCATTTTTTTCTTCACTTAGATTAATTCGAAAAAGAACATCTTCTTCACAGTCTGATGCACAGTATAAATTGACTTTTTGAATTCTTAATGATTGTTTATTTCTAAAAAGAACACCTATTTCAGATCCTGGTTGTGTGCATTTTCTCCCAATAGCCATAATCCTACTGTAACCGGTTTTTCCAATGACCTTTATTTTGCTCTTTTGTAAAGGCTTAACAACAACTTCCTGAAGCTTATAGATCATTTTGTCCATTAGTACTTCATCATTTGATTTCCCGATTAAGTCAGTTGGTTTTAAGTTAATTGATTCATATCCAATGCAGGAAAATTTCAATGTGTCATTTTTATTTGACTCACTATATTTTAATGAGAAATATCCAAGAGAGTCCGACACAGTTCCAATATTTTTTCCCGGAATTCCAATATTGACATATGCTATCGGTTTTTTTGTTCCAACTTCCAAGACCCTTCCTGACAGAGTCTGTGAGTAACAGGCAATATTAAATAGTAAAACAGGAAGAATTACCAAATGCAACTTTGTTATTTTCATATTGGCGTTTTAATGTTTTTTATAAGCACTCTTTATTTATAATTACAGTCAACTACCTTTTGTCTGATCCCTTTAATTTGCATTTTCTAAAACACCATTGTTGTTAAATAAAAACTCATGCTTTGATGGATCTTTTTCCAGCTGTTCATTGCTTTATCTCTGAAATAGAAAGTACTAAATGGCGATATTGCTGCAGATATATCAAAATATTTACTCCTTGGATCCGATTTTTTGCATTCAATCCATTGAATGGTTACAGCAATATCTTTTGTCGCTTTATCAAAATAAATATTATACGGTTCTAAATCAATAGTGTACCAACCTACATGCCCATCTTGTATTTCAGTGATAATGTTTTTACTTACTATCAGTTCATTAGGCAGGTCATTTTTAATATTATAAAAATTAACTCTGAATTTTACACTTTTAAAATTATTGGAAGCAATCTTAAAACACAAATCTTTGATTTTACATTCTCCTTTTAACTCTAATTTCATTCCCATTTCTTTGCTCAACCTATCATCTACATCTTTGTCATAATACGAATAAAAACCAAGGCTCGTTAGGCCAAGACCAGCTGAACTTTTCCCAACTTTTCTTAGTTTGAATTTTTTAGGTTTTATTATAACCTCCTTTAAAACATTATTTTGAGGTTCTAATAAAACTATGGGATCTTTGGTCTTTAATGCAGAAACCAATACTTTTTTGGTTTTGAAACCGACGTACGAAAATTGAATAGTGTCATTTATAGTTACTTTATCGTTCAACTTTAACTTAAATATTCCATTACTATCAGATACCGTACCGACACTTTTATTCGCAATACCGATATTGGCATAATTTAAAGCTGTGTTTTTCTTTGAATCCATTACTTTTCCCACAATGATTGATTCTTGTGAAAAGCAATAATGGTAAAATGATAAAAAACCAATAATAAGGACAAATTGTTTCATAATGTTTCTATTTAATAGTACCAATTCCAAAATAGTATCTAAGGATTTTACTTTTATTCTTTGAATTGTAGATCAAAAGTATAGGTATATAATATACGAAATATTAATTGTAGCAGAAATTAATGTTAAATAATAATAAATATAGTAGGCATAATATAATTTATGTGTCTTATGGTTATTGGGAATGGGGATTTAAATGGGGTTTTGATCATTTTCTTTTTCTTGCGCCCTAGCAGGGCTAGGGGGGGACGCTAATGTACTCAGGGCGATGCCCTGGGCTAATGTATTATTCCCCTTCGGGGAAATGAAGACGGGTGATCTATTCTATTGATATTTATCCCCTCTGGGGAAAAGAAGACGGGTGTTAACTTCTATTGATATTTATCCCCTGTGGGGAAGAAGACAAAAAAAATATTTCATGTTTTAGAGTTTTTAAGAGAAAAAGGGGCGACTTTTTTTTAGGATTTTTGAAATTAAGGTGATTTTGTCTCCCAATGGCTCCCAACGGCTCCCAATGGCTCCCATTATTTACTTGACATAGAGTATATTAGTGTTGTAAATTAGTGGTGTTGATCAACAGTTATTTCAATTTACTAATTTATGAACCCGGTTACCGGCATTTGACTTTTGGCAAAAAGAACAATGAAAGACTCAAGGCCTGGTAACTACAAAAGCTAAAAAAATGGCTATTTTAACTGGTGCTATTAAGTACCGCGGAAGCTTCAAAAGTATCCGCAATTATGTGAACCTCCATGACCCGAATGTCTATGCCGGGGAAAAAGGAGGCGCTAACCGTGACCAGATTATGAACAATCCTGTCTTTGCCCGTACACGTGAAAACATGAACGAGTTTGGAGGAGTTGGTCTTGCCGTGCAGGCAATCCGTCGTGGTCTTTTAAATCTGCTTCCCGAGCAGACTGACAAACTCTTCACCTCGCGCCTGATGAAGGTGGTGAAAGAGGTCAATCGCAGGGATTATGAAGGAATCCGTGGTAAACGGGCTATCTCCTTCACCTCTAATCAGCCTTTGCTGACTACTTTGGTTTTCAATAAGCTGCAGAAAATATCGAGCTTGCTGGCCAATCAGTTTGTGTATCTGCATCCTATCACCCGTGCTACAGCTACGCTGTCGCTGACGGATTTTACTGTCAAGCCGGTGCTGGTTCCTAAAGGAGCTACTCACTTCCGGATCCAGAACCATATCAGCATTGTCTCTGATTATGCTTACATTGATCTGAACCGTAGGTATGAGACTACCAGTCCGCTGAATACGATCAGCGCGTTTATTTATTCGGAGTACACTCCCATTGGGACTGCTTTGACGGATGAACTCGTGGCTGCGTTTCCTGTCGGAATTCTTCCTGGGGATGTTGATACTGTAATCCAGAGTGTTGGGGTTGAGTTTTATCAGTTGAACGGGGCTGCTAATTATTCCCAAATTATGGGTGGGAGTATGTTGGTGGTTGACGCGTTCTAGGCTGACTCGTTGAAAATGTGCGGCTACGCTGGTGCAGATTTTAAATCTGCACCAGCTAATCTGCACCAGCTACCTTGGGCATCAACAATTTAAAACTTACAATCATGAATCCTTCCGCAGATTTAACCTGGCTCTTTGGCATACTGATTTCGGTGCTGCTTTCATTGGTGGTCTATTTCGTCCGCCTGATGCATGTTGACTTCAGACGGATGCAGAAGGACCTTGCCGAGGTTAAAACGACTACACAGCTCATCAAGAGCGAATTTAAAGGTGGCCTGGGGCTCATCAGCCAGAGGGTTGAGCAGCTCGAGACCAAAATGAAACAATTTGAGACTGTCTTTTATAATACTTTTAGTTATGAAAAAAAGTAATATTCCGGAGGTTGAGTTGACCCTTGCACAGAGGGTGGTGGCTCCTACTCCAAAGTTCTTTCGTTTGTTGAGGACTATCGGGGTGGTAGTTGGACTGGTTGGAGCTTCGATTTTGGCTTCCCCGGTGGCTTTGCCGGCTGTTGTTGTTACCGTTGGGGGTTATCTGGCTTTGGCCGGATCTATCGTTACAGGGTTATCGCAAACGGCAGTGGGGAAAGAATAATGTTTGAGGGCGGCCACAGCATTAGATGTTCAATAAAATAGCTGGTGCAGATTTTAAATCTGCACCAGCTATTTTGTAGTTAGAAATCAGAGGTAAGTCACTATGACAGGCTCAGCGACCACGTTATTTAAAATGAATTAATAGCTAATTATTTTTTAATCCATACGATAGATGTAGGTGTACGGTCAACCGGTGGAGTAGTCCCGATGCGATTATTCCTGATATAATTGGGAATAGCAACAAGTGGAGTTCCATCTGCCCAGGTGCCCTTTATAGTCATGATGCCACCAAACAAATCAGGTCTCCATTCCGGTTTTAATGGAGTTGTTCCCATTGACTGGTTGATGTCAGGCTGATCAGCTTTCTCAACGTTATAGATTAGTGGCCCATAGCGTAAAGCAATACGACCCTTGTCGGCTTCGATCTTGTCGTCAGCTGTGATCTTCTGTATTTCCATCGGAATCGACAGGTTTATTTTGTCACCCTTTTTCCATTCACGGGTTATGCCGATATAACCACTCTCTTCTTTCATGGGTACCGGACGACCATTAACAGTCAAAGACTTCAACGTTTTAACTTCAGGGATTGAAGTATAGAGTTCACTGGTAGCACGATTTGGAACGCGGACATATACCGTGAAGTTTTTGGTCTGTTTTGGATTTACTGTAATGGCAACTTCACCTTTCCAGGGATAATCGGTTTTCTGAACCATCTCAACATCGGTACCGGCAACCTTTTCAACATTGATGGTGCTCCCGATATAGAGATTTACGTAAATCCCGTTATCGCTTTTCACATAGGTCCAGGTTGGAACCATCAATAAAGTACGTGGGATATTTCCTACACAACAGGGACATTGGTGCCATGCATCACGCGGTGCATTGCCGGTAAGGGCATTGGTATAGCAGAAATGAGTGCCATCATAGTCAATGGATCCAAGGAGCGCATTGTACATGGTTTCCTCATACAGGTCGGCATACTTTGCATCATGGTAGGCAATGTTCATTTTGTACTGGAAAAAGATGAGTCCACAGCTTGAGCAGGATTCACAATAAGCATTATTGGGCAGGGAGTAGTTGCCTCCGAAACCTTCTGAGGTCTCACCACTTCCAACACCACCGGTAACATAGTATTTTTTGTTCACCATGTTATTCCAAAGTGACATGACTGCGCTCTGGTAATCAATGTCGTGGGTTTCAGCTGCTACATCAGCCATTCCGGAATAGGTGTACATTGCCCGGACTGCATGGCCTACTGCCTCATACTGTTGTTGTACGGGAACAGCGCTCTGATCATATTCACTCCCGTTTGCACGGTTATCAAGGAGAAACTTTGCCAGGGCAATGTAATTGTTTCCCTTGCCGTTTCCTTCAACATCATTTACGAAACGGCCAAAACGTACCAGGGCCTGTTCCATTTCCTGATGACCATCGTACCAGTATTTCTTTCCGGGACCAATATTGGCAACCCAACAGTCTGCCAGTTTCTTGGCTGCATTATAGAGCCGTTTATCTTTGCCTTCGGTGAGGGTGTAATGGTTAATGGCGGATTCAATGAAATATCCTGCAGTGTAACCTTCATGATTACCTCGGCTTTGTGGTGTCCATCTTTCTTTCCAACGGGTGGTATCCCGCAAAGTGTAAGCTGTTTGAAGATATCCATCGGGTTCCTGAGCAGCAAGAATGATCGGGATCCATTTTTCGATGGTCTTCTTCATTTTTTCTTGTGCCGCTATGATTTCCTTATCTCCCTGTGGATCGACCATCAGGGCAATACACATTGATTCGACGGTTTGATGTACCCATGCATTGGAGAAGACATAGCCAATGTGCTTTCCATGAGGTTCACCCCTGAGGGCTTTGGCTGCTTCGATGAAGTTATCCAAACCACCCTGGCCAATCGTTAAATCAGTACGTTCGATCTGACTGACACACCACGGAATCCAGTTTGTAATCAACGCTTTGGCCCGATTGTTCCAAAGGGGATTGTCAATCTTGTATCTCTTGGTATAAACAACGTCGAGTCTTTTCTTTTGAGGTTGGAATATAACTTTTGCTTTAAGGGAAGACCCGGCTTTTGTAGTGCCAGCTTCAGTTGAAAGAAGCAGACTATACTCTCCGGGGACTGTAAACTTAGCCGTTGTTACCAAGGCTGTTGGATCAGCAAATTCTACTTTGGCAGGACCGGTTGCAGTCCACATTGTGTTTTTCAATGGCGCTACTGTTTTGATATCACCTGCCAGATATGTCTTTCCACCTAGCATGACGTCACGGTCAATCCCGGCTGTTACAACAGGAGGGACATCGGGAGAGTTGAGGGTTTTCAAAACTTTCCATTCAAGGATAGTTGATGAACCCCGGTCAACAGAGTCGATCTCCAGTCTGAGTTTTGTAGTGGTGACCGCATTAAATGTCGTGTTGTTATACTGGTTGTTGACCAGTCCTAATCCGGCTGCATTGGTTACCGGTACATAGTCATTTCCATCCCAGTATTTAAGTCTGTATGCTTGTGGCAGTTTAGCCAGGTTGTCGAAATTGAAAAAGAAGATGGCTATTTCATCAATGGTGACCGGTTTGACCCATTCGTATTGCAGCCACTGAGCAGTTAAACGTTGTGGCCTTCTGTTAACATTGGCATTGGCGGTGGGATTTGCAGCCCTTTGGCGCATACCATCAGGTACCGTGTTTGGAGTCAGACCATCATTCAGAGAGGTTAACGGAGCGCCCCCACGACCTGAACCTGAAGTTTTAGCAAGTACGGCAATGTTGACCTTAGTGGTCTGGCCATTATTTTGACCCGAAACTGAAAGTGTAAGTGCCATTCCAAAGAAAGCCAGTAGTGTGATTAATAAATTCCTGGTATTTTTCATTTCATAACAGTTTGTTGATTTATATATGGTTGACGTTTATTGACTTTAATGAAGATGATCCTATTTTATGTGTTGATTTTACACTTATAGGGATAAAAAAAATTAAATGTTCATAGGAAATTGATTTTTCATTTTTATTCAGTTACAAATATATAGGATGTTTTTCTACAAAACATAAATTCGTTGGCCTTCCAGAAATTATTTTACGTATTTAAGATGAAATATAGTTTGAACGATTGACAGAATGCAAATTATTACGATATTTGGAACCTAATCTACATTCATCAAAACGATAAACACTGCAGTATGAATAAGGAATCAAATGCTTCAGAACTATCTCGCAGGAGTTTTCTCCAATCAGGTTCAATCCTCGCAGCAGGAACATTAATTTCATCCGCATTGCCTTTCCAGAAGGTCTTTGCTGCTAATCCGGCAACCGGAGAACTGATGGTGGGTATCCAAATCTCAGCAGCGTCGTTTGTTGATGAAGGTGTTAATCAGGTTCTGGACATTCTTCAGGAAAAGGGGCAGGTCAATACCCTGTTCATTTCTGTATTCACTTATTCAGGTGGAGCAGGGGGTAGACAGATCCCGGGTTTTCCTTATCCCGGTCATGGTAAAAAAGAAGACACTTTTAATTTTCATGGTGGCAATTTTGCCACTCCTCATCCTGAGTTCTATAAAGACACGGTGCTGAAAGATACCAAGGCCCCTGATTTTGGGGACCTGGATATCCTGAAAATGGTGTTGCCTGAAGCCAAAAAACGGGGCATGAAAGTAATCCCTTATCTCTATGATATCTGGCGCAAGGACACTCCGAACATAGATAAACTCCAGGAAATAGATCTGGAAGGAAACAATGCAATAAGTTGTTGCGCTTATAATCCCGAATATCAAGGATTCATCAAAGGGTTAACGCGTGACTTGTGCAGTTCCTATGACATCGATGGATTGATATGGGGATCCGAACATCAGGGGCCATTTAACAATGTGATTAATGGCTACTTTATGCGTGAATATGGCAACATCCCGACTTGTTTCTGTGAACACCACCGAAAAGCAGCCGAGAAACAAGGGATTAACTTTGAACGCGCTGTCCAGGGGTTTAAAAAGCTGATGGAATTCAGCACGAAATCTATGGAAGGGAAGCGTCCTGTCGATGGATACTTTGTAGAGTTCTGGAGGATAATCATGGATTATCCTGAAATCATCGCTTATGAGAAATGTTGGACCGATGGTCACAATTCTACCTACGCCAATATCTACAAATACGCCAAAGAAATTCGAAAAGAATTGCAGGTGGGATTTCATATCTGGCACAACAATTCTTTTAGCCCTTTTTACAGGGCAACTCAAAACTTTGACCGGTTTGCAGTATATGCAGATTTCATCAAACCGGTTTGTTACAATATTTCAGGAGGTGGTCGCTACGCATTATATATCAACAATATCGGGAATACGATATTTCATGATGTGCCAAAGGATGAACTGCTTAAACTGAACAATCATCTGCTTAATTATGATGACCCTATGACCATGGATACCCTTCCAAAGACGGGTCTCTCGCCAAAGGATTATGTATTCAGGGAATCAAAAAGGGCTTTGGATGAAGTACAGGGCAAGTGCAAGATTTATCCGGGAATTGATGTTGGGATTCCAATGAAACAGGAACGGCTGACTTTACCGCAGGATGTGTATGAATCGACCATGGCTGCATTGACTGCGGGGGCACAGGGCGTGATCTTTTCACGTAAATACTCTGAGGTACCGCTGGAAAATTTAGCTGCAGGAGGGAAAGCTATAAGAGAATTTAAAGCTTCTAAAGAATAATCAGGTTAGGGTTGCTGTTTTTCCTTTATCATAGGTTTCAAATCCATCCAGACACTTCCTTCAGGTACCTGGATACCAAGAACCAAGATGGTGATAATAATCGCCAATAAAAGCATGCAACCTTTTTTGTTATCTTCGCATCTATTATACCAGAAATAAGATTTTAAGTTAATGACTCGTTTTCCTGATATAATGTTGCTATGAAATTCAAATTAATGATCACATTTATAAAACAATACAATAATTTATTGTTGCTATTGATTGGCATACTGGGTTTTACTGCTTGCACCAGAGAAGCGCCTATGGAATATGGAACTCCGTCTGCCGATTTTATTATTAATGGAGTGATTGAAAATCAAGCCAATCAACCGATTCCCAATATTAAAGTTGTAGCACGTTATGATTCAACTTACACTGCATTAGATGGCAAGTTCTCACTTAAAAACAGAACTTTTCCGGCAGACCAAAATTTTATAACCAAAATTCGTGATATAGACGGTGCTGCTAATGGCAGTTATCAGGATAAAGACACTACCATTTCATTCATCAACAGCACATATACAAATGGTGATGGTCATTGGTACAGTGGAAAAGTTGATAAATCGGTTGTAATAAAACTGACTTCCAAACCATGAGTCATTTGAGTATAAAAAAGTGGTTAGCGCTCAAACTTCATCAAAAAGTAAAGCATAACAATTCCCACCTTCACGAATTGACCTATCTTTTCTGGGAATGTACCCTCAGATGTAATCATGCCTGTTTACATTGCGGAAGCGACTGCATGAAAGATAATGCTATTAAGGACATGCCTTTGAAGGATTTTCTTACTGCTGTTGATGACATTGCAAAGCATGTGAATCCAAATAAAATAACGGTGGGTCTGACCGGTGGTGAGCCATTGCTTAGAAACGATCTGGAGACATGTGGCCTGGAATTGTATAAACGGGGTTTCCCATGGGGCTTTGTCACCAATGGATATTTGTTAAACGAGAAAAAATTAGCAGGACTTCTGAACTCAGGACTACGAACTGTAACCATCAGTCTTGATGGGCTCGAAGCCAACCATAACTGGTTGCGGGGAATCAGCAACGGCTTTCCTAAAACAGTAAATGCCATCCGGCTTGTTGCAGAATCAGAAAAATTGGTTTACGATGTAGTCACTTGTGCGAATCAGCGAAATATTAATGAGCTTCACGAAATCAAGAAGTTGCTAATTTCTCTGAAAGTCAAACAATGGCGTCTTTTTACTATTTTCCCAATCGGTAGGGCTGTAGGGAATCCGGAATTATCACTTACTGATAAACAATTTGTACAACTGTTTGAATTCATCAAAGAAACCAGAAAAGAGGGTTTAATTACAGCCAATTATGGTTGTGAAGGGTTCCTGGGCGATTATGAGGGAGAGGTGAGGGATGGCTTTTTCAAATGCATTGCCGGTATCAGTGTGGGTTCTGTTTTGGCAGATGGATCTATCTCCGCTTGTCCCAGCCTGAGGAGTAAATTTATTCAGGGAAACATTTATAAAGATAATTTCATGGATGTCTGGAATAATCGTTTTGAAGTAATGCGTGATCGCTCGTGGACCAAAGAAGGAAAATGTAAAGATTGTAAAAGTTATAGTTTTTGTGAGGGAAACGGGTTGCATCTCAGAGATAATGACACGTTGGAACTGTTGTTTTGTCATTTAGAAAAGATTGAATCCGGCCGGAAATAATCTGTACAATTTATAATTTAATATCTCCGGGAAATAAAATTTCAAATAATAAATAACTATTTCCTTTATTCATGGTTCTTATTGACAAACTAAAATAAAACAAATCCTTAGCAATCGAAATAAATATTAAGATCATGAAGTACAGGAAATTAGGAAAGTCACAAATAATGCTCCCGGCAATAGGTCTGGGTTGCATGGGAATGAGCCATGCTTATGGTGAGCCCAATGATGTAGAATCTATTGCGACACTCGAAAAGGCGCTTGAAATAGGGGTAACCTTTTGGGATACGGCAGACATTTATGGCAACGGTAAAAATGAAGAATTGATTTCAAAGGTGTTGAAACCAAATCGGGACAAAGTATTTCTTGCTACCAAGTTTGGATTCCAGGCCAGGGCAGATGGGAAAGCAACAGACTTTAACGGAACACCGGCCTATATGAAAACTGCCGTAGAGAAAAGCCTGAAGCGGCTGAATACCGATGTTATCGATTTGTATTATGCACATCGCATTGATCCAAATGTTCCTGTGGAGGAAATGGTTGGCGCTATGGCTGAACTGGTCAAAGAGGGCAAGGTCCGTTTTCTGGGTTTATCTGAAACTTCTGCGAAATCGTTGAGAAGAGCATATGCGGTCCATCCGATCAGTGCACTCCAAAGCGAGTACTCCTTGTTGACCCGTGATGTGGAAAAAGAAATCCTTCCAACCTGTAAGGAACTGGGGATCACTTTTATTCCTTTCAGTCCATTAGCCCGTGGATTGATGACAAACACACTGGATTTACACAAACTGAAAGAAAACGATTTCAGGAAAACACTGCCCCGCTATCAGGAGGAATATGCCGAAAACAATACCCTTCTGGCTGAAGGATTTGCCGCTTTGGCAAAGAATAAGTCATGTACTGCTTCACAATTGGCTCTGGCCTGGGTTTTGGCACAGGGAGATCAGATCATTCCTATACCGGGAACGAAACGAAGAAAGTATCTGATTGAAAATGCAGGGGCTGTTGAGGTTGTTTTAAACAGCAAGGATCTGGCTGACATCGAAGCCCTTTTGGTAAAATACCCCAATATAGGCAGCCGATATAACGAGAGTGCTCTCAGACTTGTTGATAAAAGCTAATTATTGAGATTTTTAGGGTAAAAAGGTCATATTACCCCTCTGAAGTTACAGGAATAAAAGAATTTAATTTGTCCATGCAGGCCCTATGACGTGAACATTTCCAAGAGCTTTTGCAGACCTTTCGTGCTACATGTAGCGCGAAAGGTGCGCGAAAGGTATACCAATAGTGCTCGAATGGTATGCGAAATGGATTTTCTATTTTTCAATTTTATGCCTTGAATCTGCTCATGAAATGAGATGCATCATTATTTAATCGATAGCTGTGTTGGTAAAATTTGTTAATTCCTTCCCATCAATTCATAAACCCTAAAACAATTTGTTCAAAAAAGGAGTTTATTGAGTAACCTTTAAATTAACCACAGTAAAAATATAAATTTATGAGAAAAGTAAAGCTTTCATGGGCAGAACAACTTCGAATTAAAGCAAAAAAAGCTGAAGATTCAAACTATTTGAATCATCTAGGACATGTAAGTTTGCAGGTTAATATCCCCAAAAAAACAGCCCTTTATGATCCAAAACCATTGGACCTTTATGATGCTTACTTAATAGAAAAGGCATCATTGAAACAGAAAACCAACTCGGAGAACTTGTCCGTTAAGGTCAAAAACCAAAATGAAGACGATATGAGGGAATTAGAATTTCATGAGCAATATTTCTCATGATGGTCCAGTAAAAAGGTTAAAAATAAAAGGGTGTGGTTTATAAGAAATCACACCCTTTTTATATTATAATTGACCGCTGTATGCATGATCTACTGGCAAATCTTCTCCTGCCCATGCCTTTTTTGAAGTCCAGGGCAGATCTTTCCCCGTCCAGAAAGGATCAGTATCCGGTAAACCCATCATGATAAAGGCTTCTGAACATAAGTATAAACTTCCGGTAGAAATATAGGTTTCACCTATACCCGGTTGGTGACCTGCAAAACCAACCTGCAGCCATCCGTCCTTATCAAAGGTGCCCGGTGCTTCAACCTGTCTTTTAATGACCGTATATAGAGCAGCCCTGACTTGCTGAGGTTGTAGTTCTTTGGGTAGTGCGTGCATAAAAGCCATTTTTGAAAGTACCTGAAAAGCGCCAAAGCGATAGGCTAATGAACGTCCTACAACAGGGTAGGTGCCCTCGGGAGAGATCAACCGTTCCTGGATAGCCGCATACCTTGCACTTCTCTTTACAAATTCTGCATACATCGCATTGTCTCTATCTGTCAGCTTTGTTTTTGTTTCAATCAGTGTTGACATCACCTCTAACAACATTGGTTGTATAACAAAACTGTTGTAAAAGTCAAAATGGAATTCAGGCCCATCACCATACATACCATCTCCTTTATACCAAAGCTGGTGTTGCCGGATTGCATAGTCTATTCGCATCAGATCTGCTGAATTATCAAACTTACACAATGCAGCTTCTATAGTTGCGCTGAACAGCAACCAGTTGGAATAACCAGGTGTTATAACGCGGGTAGATTTTAATGCTTTAATCACATTTGCTTTTGTATCATTATCAAGTCTTCCCCATAATTGAACTGGTGCACGAAGCAATCCTTGTGCAAAGAAAGCTGCATCAACAACGGGTTGACCACCTTTAGTGAAATTCATGAAATCGGCTGACTTAGGATCAACGGCATTCTTTATACATAAAAGTGATAACTTGATGTACTTCTCTCGTAAAATTCCTTCAGTGGTATTATCCGGACCCAGTTCCAACCAGGGGGCCATTCCAGCCAGTAAACGACCAAAAGCTTCAAGATGGGTGACTGCGGCTCTGCCGGTACCATTTGTTTCTATAGGCATCTTTGCCCTTAATTCGTTCCTGCTTAAAGCATTTAAAACGGGATCTGCTATTTTGGTTAGTGTAGTGACACAATACTGCCTTTCGAGTTTTCCATCATCTGTAGCACCATTAACTTGTGCAAAAGATGATCCGAAGAATAATCCAATAAACAGAACAACCACAAGATACTTCATAAACAGGTGTATTTAAAATAGTTGTACCAATATTAATATATTTAGATTAAGAATTAATCTTTTTCTTCAACCGGAGTGACCTCGTTCCACCTGGTATTAATCCATTCCTTTTTATCCTCGGCAGTAAAGAAGGTCCAGGCAACAATCCTGCCCGATTTATTTCCCTGACCCATTGGAATGGTTTTCACTTCAATGGCTTCAACTCTTTCCAAAGCACTATAAATAGATCTAAGATGCGATTGTTTAGATACAGAAGTAGAAAACCATAAACAATTTGAAGAGAAAAGTTTACTCTGACGGATCATGTTTTCAATAAACTTTTCTTCACCTCCCTTGCACCACAACTCACTTCCCTGACCTCCAAAATTAAGAACAGGATCGGTTGTCTTTTCTACATTTAAATTATTTAATTTCCTAAGGGTCCCTGCTTGTGCATCTATCAGTGAGGCATGAAATGGAGGGTTACAGACTGACAAATCAAAGCGTTCATCCTTTTGTATGATTCCAAAAAAGATGTCGTTAGGTTGATGCTGTAGCCTTATTTCAACCTTGCCGGTTAAGACAGGATTCGCTTCAATGATTTTATTTGCAGAAGCTATAGCAACCGGATCGATCTCAGCGCCTATAAATAACCAATCGTATTCTTTGACCCCGATGATAGGATAGACACAGTTTGCTCCAACACCAATATCCAAACATTTGATCTGTTGTCCCGTTGGGATTCTGCCATAATTGTCACTACCCAACAGATCTGCAGCGTGATGGATATAGTCAGCTCTGCCAGGGATGGGAGGACAGAGATAATTCTCCGGGATATCCCATTCGCTTATTTCGTAATAGTGTTTCAATAAAGCCTTGTTAAGCATCTTTACGGCTTCAGGATTGGCAAAATCTATAGATTCATCATCATATATATTCATCTTTACATACTGAGCCAATTCAGGACAGGTTTCAACGAGTGATTTGAAGTCGTACCGCTCACGATGCTTGTTACGGATGTGGAGTCTTGTTTTTTCTTTGGGATGTTCTTTTTTCTTTGGGAGCATGAAGCGGGTTGGTAAAGAGGTTTTAACCGGTGAGTTAAGTTATGATGATAAGTCTGAATTGAATTTATCAAAAGTACTCATTTTAATAAGATGGTAGTTTACAGGTATGGAAAAAGGCTAACTTTGGCTTTTCAACACGTAATTATGGTTTTTCTGATTACTAAATGTATTTTTGTTTTATTTCAAACAACATGAACTACATCGTTGTTAGTATTTTAAAGAAGACCCATGCAGGATAAAGACAAAATATACAGCTACGATCTTGTTTACAATGGTGCTCCCATGCCATTTGTGATCAAGTCTATGGAGGAGATAGATATTGAAGCAGGAGGCATTGCAGACAATCCCCACCGGCATAATTATTACACCATTATCTGGTCATTGACTGCTACAGGTAAACACATCATCGATTTTAAAGAATACTCTTTAGATCCCCACCATATTTTTTTTGTTAGTCCCGATCAGGTTCATCAGATTATTACAGACCCAAACCCAACAGGCTATGTCATTCTCTTTACGCCTGAATTCCTTGAAAAGAATAGCATCCGCGATGATTTCATTGCTAATCTGAAGCTTTTTAAAAAGATTGACGAGACCCCACCTCTTGTCCTCACCGGGCAAATGATTGCTACCATAAAACCCTTTGCAGAGCAGATGCTTTCGATCTTTCATACTAAAAAAGACATGTTTCTGGAAGCCATCGGCGCTTACTTAAAGCTGTTTCTGATCGAATGCAATGGGCAATGCTCTTTATTCCCTGGCACCAATACCCAAACCATAGAAGTTGGAAAGACGATTGTGAAAAACTTCAAAACGATCGTTGAGAAAAATTATACCAGTTCTCATCAGGTGAAGTCTTATGCCGAGTCATTGAATGTGACACCCAATTATCTTAACGAGGTGATCAAATCATCCATTAATGTCTCTGCCAAAGATTTTATTCAGAACAGGCTTATTCTGGAAGCCAAGCGGATGGCCCTCTTTACAGACAAAAGTGGAAAGGAGATAGGATTCGATCTGGGTTTTGAAGATCCCTCTCATTTTAGCAAGTTTTTTAAAGCGAATACCGGACAATCTCTCCAGGATTTCAAAGAAAGCATTTCAAGATAGACACTTCCCCTGATTTATACCATCGATACCCTGATTTTTACATTTCCCGGCCTACCCGGCTACTGTACCTTTGTCTCATAAAATTTTAAACTAACTTAAAAACATAAGGACAATGGAAACTTTAGTAAAAACAAAATGGGGAATCGATGCTATCCACAGTGAAGTCGCATTCAAAGTTAAACACCTAATGATCTCTAACGTAAAGGGTGTATTCAAAGAATTTGATGCAAGTATTTATACCACTGGCGAAGACTTTATGACCTCTGAAATAGATTTCTGGTTGAACCCTGCATCAATTGATACCGGTGCTGCTGACCGTGACGCCCACCTGAAGAGTGCAGACTTCTTTGATGTAGAAAATCACAAACAGATCACTTTTATTGGTGACTCTTACGAGAAAGTTGACAACGATGGCAGTTATACCCTTTGGGGAGACCTCACCATTAAAGGTATCACCAAAAAAATTAAGCTGGATGTAGAATTCGGTGGTATCATGAAAGACCCTTGGGGTAATGAGAAAGCCGGTTTCACAGTCAATGGAAAGATCAACCGTAAGGATTGGGAACTGAACTGGAATGCAGCACTCGAAGCAGGTGGTGTTCTGGTTGGAGATGAAATCAAAATAAGCTGTGATATAGAATTGATAAAACAATCTTAATAATACCGCAATAATGGCAAACACAATTCTTCATAAAGCCGAAACCCGTGGTCACGCAAACCACGGGTGGCTGAATAGCATGCACACTTTCAGTTTTGCAAATTATTACAATCCTGAAAGAATGCAATTTGGCGCTCTAAGGGTGTTGAATGATGATACTGTGGAAGCCGGAATGGGTTTTGGAAAACATCCTCACGACAATATGGAAATCATTTCCATACCTCTTGAGGGTGATCTGGAACACAAAGACAGCATGGATAATGTGTCGGTTATAAAATATGGCGACATACAGGTAATGAGTGCAGGCACCGGAATATTCCACAGTGAGTTCAACAGGAATCGGGACAAGAGGGTGAAATTTCTTCAGATTTGGGTAATACCCAACAAGAAAAATGTTACACCTCGTTATGATCAGATTACCTTGAACAGTGCAGATCGCCACAACAAACTACAACAAATACTTTCACCAATCCCGGATGATGAGGGAGTCTGGATCTATCAGAACGCATGGTTTCACCTGGCACAATTCGATAAGGGAGTAAGTGCTGATTATACCATCAAAACGAAAGAAAATGGCGTATATGCCTTTATACTGAGCGGAGATGTCACAATTAATGACCAGCAATTGAATACACGTGATGGATATGGGCTATGGGATGTTGATAAAATCTCTATCCGTGCAGATACGGATGCAGAATTTCTTTTGATGGATGTACCGATGAAGTTTTAAATGGTTTTTAAAAAGTCATTTTCAACACCACTTTGAACCATTAATGATAAAAAGGAAATCTTTCAATTTCTTTCTTCTGATCTTTATTATCAACCCCTCTTACTGATCTCCATCAGAACTTCCCTGTTCTCGATGGAGATGCTTTTATCATCCAGTTTTATCATCCCATCCTTTTCAAAAGTCTTCAGTAACTTAACGGTACTCTCGGTAGAAATCCCTGCAAAGTCGGCAATATCCCTTCTGGAAAGCAACGTGAAGATATCCTCTGTCCCGTCATTGATGCTCTCGATATAGAGTAAAGCATCAGCCAGTCTACCATTCATCTGTTTGTATGTAAGGTTACGAATGGTGTCATACAGTAAAGTATTATGATCACAATAGCGACGGATGATCGAATAAGCAAACATCCCGTTTTGCTGAACCAGTTTAGCCAATGCCGATTTCTCAATAATGAACACCTTAGTATCTGTCAACGCTACAACAGAATAGTTGAATGTGCTTTTTCCAAAAACAGCCGACAGACCAACAAACTCTCCTGGACGAATGATTCTCAGGTTCATTTGTTTAGAACCTTCTCCTTCCAGATGTTGTTTTGATAAACCCTCTATTGTGAATAAAACATATGAGGCAAAGGCTCCCTGCTTTGTCAGGTTTTCTCCTTTTCTGAATAATACCTGTGTCTTACTTGCTTGGATTAGCTCAATTTCCTCAGATGTGAGTAATTGAAAACAAGGAGCCTGGATATCACAGACAAATTCCTGGTCTGTTTCTGTTATGGTTTTCATTTCCGGAAAGGTATATTTATATAATACCGTGCAAAGTTAGCATAAATCAATAAAAAAGTTGAGGTACTTCAATCTTATAGTTGTCGTGCCGTTTGAGGTAAAACAAATTTATTCCATTACTTAAGGGTAATTTTGTAGAATCAGATAAGGATAAAACTGCTCAATGTTAATCTACATGCATTGATAATTTTGTATCTTCACATATAAATATAAAACTATGAAAACGAATCAATTTATTATCGAAGAAACAAGCCGTTTTGATTTTGACAATACGGTAGAAAAGATTGTAGCAGAAGCTGAACGCAGAGAATGGAAAGTGCCTTTTGTTCATGATATGCAGCAATCATTGTCTAAAACAGGCAAAACAGTCAACCCGGTCAAAGTGATCGAGATCTGTAAACCCGAGTATTCAGGACAGATGCTTGAGTTGAACGACGAAAGAATTATTTCTGTACTGATGCCTTGTCGGATTTCAGTCTATGAAAAGGAAGACGGCAAAACCTACATTGCCCTCATTAATTCAGGAAATATGGCTTCAGGAATGGCGGATAACATTGCTGGTGTTTTGAAGTCATCATCTGCAGAATCAATGGAAATTATAAAAACAGTTACAGAATAATAAGAAATGAGTGAATTTGACAGCAGGGCAGGAGATTGGGACAAAAATCAGATACATGTAATGCGTTCAGAAGCTATTGCTTCCGAACTGATCAAACGTGTACCTATTACAAATAAGTGGTCCGCCCTTGAATATGGCGCTGGAACCGGATTGCTGAGTTTTATTTTGAAAGACAGACTTGCAGAGATACTGTTGATGGATAATTCGCAGGAGATGATCAATGTCACCGAATCAAAGATTGCAGCGTCAGGATATCTGAACATGAAAGCACTGAAGATTGATCTTGAAAAGGATGATTACGAAGGACAGTTTGATATTGTTTATAACCAGATGGTCCTTCATCACGTTGTAAATATTGATCTGATAATCAGTAAATTTAATTCCCTGATTAAACCTGGAGGTTATCTGGCTATTGCAGATTTGTATATAGAGGATGGTTCATTTCATGATCAGGCGTTTAATGGTCATTTGGGTTTTGATGTCGATCTATTAAAACAGCAATTAGAAAATCATGCTTTCAAAAATGTTGAGGTTAAACCCTGTTATACGATTCAACGTGAAAACGAAAAGGGCGAATTAAAAGAATATCCGATATTTTTAATGATTGCAAACAAAATATAAGGACATAATATCATGAAAAACAATGTAAATACTTCCTGGAAAGGCAATATGCAGTTTGACTCAGTAGTCAATGGTCATCATGTGATCATGGATGCATCCACTGAAGGAGGTGGTGAAGATCTTGGAGCTCGTCCAAAACAGCTCATGCTAACCGCTTTGGCAGGCTGTACTGGAATGGATGTGGTTTCAATCCTTAAGAAAATGCGTGTTGAACTGGAAAGCTTTAACGTCAATGTAGAAGCAGATGTGACAGATGAACATCCTAAACATTACACTGGAATGCACATCGTTTATGAGTTCACCGGTAAGGATTTACCCCTTGATAAACTTGAAAAGGCAGTAAAACTTTCACAAGATCAGTATTGTGGCGTTTCCTTTATGTATAAAAAAGCCATGGCCATCACTTTTGAAATCAAATTAATAGATTCATTATCAAACAAGAAATAATAGTTTAATGGAAGAAAATTGCAAAACCACCCCACGACCTAAAACCGTTAAGGAATTTTTTAAATCCTGGTATTTCTGGAAACCATTTCTGGGAGTAGTCATCGGTGGAGGTGCCGGACTGTTGTATTTCTATCTGGTTGGCTGTCAAACCGGCACTTGTCCAATTACCGGAAGCCCCATAGGAACTACAATTACCGGCAGCATATTTGGACTGATCTTAACCAGCAGTCCATGTGCACGCTCGAAATGTTAATTCATAATTTATAAAGCATAAAATGGATCTTAAAGAAATAAACAATCGATATACTGAACTTGCTGACTCCGCATGTTGTCTTTCATGTGGAGGTGCGTTAGATCACTCATCTGCCCAACCCAGGGAGGTATGTGTTGATCTTGGCAGTGGGAGAGGAACAGATGTAATCAGACTTGCCGGCATTGTAGGCGCTGAAGGTTTCGTTTATGGCATCGATATTTCAGATGGCATGATCAGTAAGGCCACCCGAACTGCTGAAAACCTGGGCATCAAAAATGTCAGCTTTTTGCAATCCTCACTCGAAAAGATCACTATTGACGACAATGTTGTCGATTTAGTCATATCAAATTGTACGATCAATCACGCCTCTGATAAACAGGCTGTCTGGAACGAAGTCTACAGGATACTTAAACAAGGAGGTCGTTTCATCGTCAGTGATATCTATGCTCCCAACCCAATCCCTGAAGAATACAGAAATGACCCTGTGGCAATTGCCGAATGCTGGGCCGGTTCCGTAACGCGTCAGGAATACCTGAACCAGCTTGAAAAAGCAGGGTTTAACGATGTTCGCATCGTTGAAGAATCAGCGCCTTATGAAAAAGGACAAACCATGGTTGCCAGCTGGACCCTGGAGGGCATCAAACCTTCCCATAAATGTAGCTGTTGCAGCTAAATCAGAAAATTATTTTTTAATCTAATACATATAAATCATGACAAGTTTAATCAAGAAGAAAAAAAACGAATCCATCAAAGTTGCCCAGTGTTGTGCTAAGACGTCGAAGACCATTGTTGGTTGCCACGATTAATCAACAGCTCGGTCACTGAGCGAAGTCGAAGTGACAATTGTCTAATCCACAATGTCGTTTCGACTTCGCTCAACGACCAGATATTTTCAGACCAACTTAGTGATGTAAAAAGTCCCGAAGGGACGTCATTATTGTAGCAAATGCATCATCATAACATTTAGCCCCGAAGGGGTGGCATAGAAATCGTTATAAATGAAATATTCAAAATATAACATATTATCCAAAGTCCGCGATTCGGAAAAGTATTTTATCATCAACCAGTTATCCGGTAATGTAGATATCCTCAATACTGAAGAAGCAAGTAAAATAAAACTTCTTCAATCAGGTGAAGCCATCCCGGATCCTGAATTTTACAATGAAATGGTCGGGAAAGGCTATTTTACAGACGAGAAAGAAGAAAACCTGTTATTCAAAACCAAGTATCTCGACTTTATCGACTCTCGCGATACCGATGAAATCCAGTTATTCTTTGTTCCCAACTACAGCTGTAATTTCTCATGTACTTACTGCTATCAGGACCAATACAGTAACCCCAATCAGGAGCTTGATTTCGAAATGGTGGATGCCTTTTTCAGCTATGTTCAAACAGAATTTGCAGGACGAAGAAAATATATCACTGTTTTTGGAGGTGAACCGCTATTAGGCAGTCCGAAACAAAAACAACTGATCGTTTACCTCCTGAACAAAGCCAAGGCAGCCAAACTCGATGTTTGTTTTGTGACCAATGGCTACACCCTTGTTGATTATATCGAAATACTAAGACTTGGACCAATCCGTGAGATCCAGGTGACCCTCGATGGAACTGAGGAAATCCACAATAAGCGTCGTTTTTTGAAAGGTGGTGCCGGGAGCTTCGAGAAGATTGTCCGCGGTATCGATCTTTGCCTTCAAAACAACATCACCGTGAATTTACGAATGGTGATAGATAAAGAGAATATTAACGATCTACCCGACTTCGCAGCATTCACCATTTCCAAAGGTTGGACCAGTAGTCCTTATTTCAAGAGTCAGATTGGCCGAAATTATGAATTACATCATTGCCAATCTTCCCCCGACAAGCTGTTTGATAGAATCTCGCTGTATGAATCTATATTCGAATTAATCAGACAGCATCCGCATATTCTTGAATTCTATAAACCTGCCTATTCCGTTGCAAAGTTTCTTTCCGAGAATGGAGAGCTACCCGAACCTTTGTTTGATGCCTGTCCAGCCTGTAAAACTGAATGGGCCTTTGATTACACGGGTCATATTTTCTCTTGTACTGCAACTGTTGGCAAAGCCGACGAGTCATTGGGTACCTTTTATCCTGAAGTGACCCGAAAAGATGATCTGATTGCTGAATGGGAAATGCGTGATGTTACGGCTATCCACGACTGCCAGGATTGCAATGTCCAGTTGGCATGTGGAGGTGGATGTGGCGCTGTGGCTAAAAACAATTCCGGCAAGATCTGTTCAACCGACTGCCGACCCATTAAATCATTGTTGGAACTAGGTTTTGCAGCCTATTTCGAAAACGAAATACAATAAAAAAAGGATCTTAAATGAAAGAAATAATCTCAACCGAATTTGATCTGGAAGTCTTAAAAGGCGGAAAAGTAGTCCTCGACTTCTATTCTACCGAATGTCCTCCCTGTGAAGCTGTTGCACCCAAGTTTGAAGGCTTAGCCAAACTCTATGGCAATGACATCAAATTCCTTAAAATCTATCGTCAACAGAATCGGGAACTGGCAGATCAACTGGGCGTCAAATCATCTCCAACACTTCTTTTTTTCGATGAAGGCAAAGAAGTGGCCCAACGTTATAGCGGCGCCATCAAACGCAGCGATATCATTCACAGTCTTGATAGCATGTTGACTAAAGAAAAAGTCACTGCCATCAAATCCCACCTTAAGCCTTTTGTCTCTGAATACGATGTCATCATCCTCGGTGCCGGTCCAGGTGGACTCACTGCCGGACTCTATCTCTGTCAGGCTAAAATAAACACGGTGCTGATCGATATAGCCCTTCCCGGAGGACAAGTATCAACTACACACGAAGTGTCGAATTACCCCGGTTTTATTCAACCTCAGGCCGGTTACTTGCTCTCACACAACATGAGTGAACAGACCAAACTCTGCGGGACCACTTACAAAGTTGCGGTCGATATCACCAAAGTCGATCTTGAAAAGAAAGAGGTCATCATCGACGAATATGAAACCGTAAAGGCAAAGAAAATAATCATTGCGACCGGAACCATGCCCAATCTTACAGGCGCTCCGGGTGAAAAGGAACTCAAGGGTAAAGGCGTCTCCTATTGCGCAACCTGTGACGCCAAATACTTTGGCGATAAAGAAGTAGTCGTAATCGGTGGAGGTAATTCAGCTGTTGAGGAATCCGACTTCATCAGCAAGTTTGCCAGTAAGATAACGATGGTTCACCAGTTCGACAAGTTCACCAGCAACAAAACAGCCCAGGATAAGATCTTTAATAATCCGAAAATCAATACTCTGTTTGAACATGAACCGCGAAAATTTACGAGGGAAGGCGATAAAATGATCACTGAAGTAGAAGATCTGAAAACCAAGGAAGTTAAGAAACTGATCAGCGATGGCGTATTCATCTTTATCGGGATGAAGCCCAACGTCGAATTGTTCAACAATAAACTTAAACTCGACAAATGGGGTTATATCCAAACCAATGAGGATATGCAGACCAACATTCCCGGGGTATTTGCAGTAGGGGATGTTATCAGCAAGAAATACAGGCAGATTACAACCGCCGTTGCAGATGGTACAATTGCAGCTATTGCTATTGCAAGAGAATTAAACTAAATTGCAATGCTTTTAAATCCAGTTTTCTAACCAATCTTAAAAAATTAAAATTATGAAGAAGAACATGGGGACTATTGACAAAACGCTCAGGATTATTGCTGCTGTTGTTATTATTGCTTTATTTTTTACAAATGTAATTACCGGGGTATTAGGCATCGTACTCCTAGTTTTTGCCGGTATATTCATTCTGACAAGTTTAGTCAGTGTCTGCCCCGTATATACCTTACTGGGAATGAATACCCGGAAAAAAGAATAAATTTTTATTCATGTTTTTTTCCTGGCCATTAATTCTGTATAAAAAAAATGCAGAATTAATGGCCATGTTTGTTTTTTAATGTATCTTTGTTTCGTAATTAGCCGAAATACTAAACATGACTAACACAAAGAAAAAATACTTTACCGATTCACAAGAACGAATGGCCCGTTATGCCAAAGCGCTGGGCCATCCAGTACGTGTCTTCATCATGGATTACCTGCTCAAAAACACCAACAGATGCTGCTACAGCGGCGATATGGCTGAAGAGCTTCCCATAGCCCGTTCAACCCTATCACAGCATCTGAGCGAACTTAAGGATGCCGGATTAATCCAGGGAGAAATCAATGCACCCTATATCAAGTATTGCATTAATAAAGAGAATTGGGCTGAAGCCGAAAAGATCTTTGGACAATTTTTTAAAGTCGAAGTATAAAAATAAATAAAAAATGGAAATCAAGATTCTAGGGACAGGATGTCCCAAATGCAAAGCGCTCGAAAAGGTAACCCGCGATGTGGTTGCTGAGAATGGTCTCGACGCCAATGTGACTAAAGTAGAAGATATCATGGATATCATGAAATTTGGTGTCATGACCACACCGGCACTTGTTGTTGATGGTAAAGTAGTGATGAAAGGCCATGTGCCATCAAAAGAAGAAGTGAAACAACTATTAACCCAATAAATTTATCAATTATGAAAAAGACCATTTTGCTTAGCATTTGCTTTTTTATGATAGGATGTAGTTTATCCGGTATAGCTCAAGCCAATAATAGAAAAGCGCTTAAGAATGTAGTAATTCCAAAATTAGAAGTGTATTATTTCCATTTCTCTGTAAGATGTACCACTTGTCATGCTGTTGAAGACAATAGCAAAAGTGCATTGACGGCGCTTTATCCTGAAAATGTAAAAACAGGAGAGTATGTATTTAAAGCCATTAACCTGGATGAAGCTGCTTCAAAATCAATTGCGAAGAAACTCGGAGTTGGCGGACAAACACTTTTGGTTGTCCATGGAGATGTGAAGATTGACCTGACAAGTAAGGTTTTCTTATATGCTCAGGATCCCATCAGGATTAAAGCTGAAATTAAAAAGGCAGTTGAAAGAGTACTTTCCAGATAAAACTATGGAGTATTTAAGAAGCATATTAGAAAACTCTCAGTATTCATTTATCACTGCCTTAATATTAGGTTTGATGACAGCCATCAGTCCTTGCCCCCTTGCCACCAACATTTCTGCTATTGGATTTATTAGTAGAGATATTGAAAACAGGCGGAGAGTATTTATGAGTGGTTTGATTTATACTTTAGGGCGTGCAATTAGTTATACCTTACTTGGTTTCATTTTGTTCTTTGGAGCAAGCCAGATGAAAGTATCAATGCTTTTTCAAGGCTGGGGCGAAAAACTATTAGGACCAGTTTTATTACTTATCGGACTATTCATGCTCGATGTGATTAAAATAAACTTCCCCGGCTTTTCAGGATTAACCGATAAGATAGGGGAGAGGAGTAAGAACAGCTATTGGAGCACGCTGTTGCTTGGAATGGTATTCGCAATGGCCTTTTGTCCCTATAGTGGTGTACTCTTTTTTGTTATGCTGATTCCAATTACAATAGCCAGTGCAAGTGGGCTCTATCTGCCTGTGGTCTATGCTGTTGGAACAGGCCTGCCCGTCATTATATTTGCATGGTTACTGGCTTATGCAGTTGGTAACGTAGCGAGTATGTATAACAAGATCAAAATATTTGAATTATGGTTTCGACGTATCATGGCAGTTATGTTTATCGTAGTCGGCATCTATTATATCATCAGCGTTTATTTTTAAAATATGGAAGAGATCATTTGTTATTGCAATAATGTGACTAAAGTCGAAATAGAAGCGGCTATTTTTAAGGGCGCCCGGACATTGAAAGATATTCAGGAGGTCACTGGAGCTTGTATAGGTAATCAGTGTAGGGAAAAAAATCCTAAGGGAAGGTGCTGTTCTGTCGAGATTAATGCATTATTAAATAAACCGGGTATGGATCAGCCCCCCAAGTGTTCATGCTGTTCTTAAGAAAAAAATTTGTAATATGATTTCGTGTTTCTACGAAACACTAATAGCAAATAAAAATGAAATATTTTTATAAGATAATAATTGGTCTGGTTGTTTGGTTTGCATTGTATCACTTTTTGCAACCATTAACTGATTTACTGATAAATAATGTATTAGGATTGCAGAAAGGAACACATCTGACTGAAACATTACGTTTCTTTATTTTTGAGGTTCCTAAAGTATTGATGCTTTTGATATTGATTATCTTCTTTGTCGGTATAATCCGCACATATTTTACTCCCGAAAAAACACGTAAGGCATTAGAGGGTAAATCATTATTTACAGGCAATGTAATGGCCGCATTATTAGGTATCGTAACTCCATTTTGTTCCTGTTCCGCTATACCACTATTTCTTGGTTTTGTTGAAGCAGGAGTTCCTCTAGGTGTCACTTTTTCATTCCTTGTTGCTGCTCCCATGATCAACGAAGTTGCAGTGATCTTGCTCTTCGGTCTTTTTGGCTTCAAAGTAGCTTTCATCTATATCGGGACCGGCCTTATAATTGCAATTGTTGCAGGATGGATCATTGGAAAACTTAAACTTGAACACCAGGTCGAAAGTTGGGTCTACAATATAAAGGCAGGGGTCAGTGATGATCCTGAGAATAAAATATCATGGAATGATCGCATTCAATCCGGATACGATGCCATAATAGAGATAGTAGGAAAAGTATGGATCTATATCGTGATTGGTATAGCAGTCGGAGCAGCAGTCCATGGCTATGTTCCTGAGAAGTTCATGGCTCAACTGATGGGGCAATCCACCTGGTATTCAGTGCCATTATCGATTTTGATTGGAGTACCGCTTTATTCAAATGCTGCCGGGATTATTCCTATCGTGAGTGTGCTGATCGAAAAAGGGGTTCCACTTGGAACAGCACTGGCCTTCATGATGTCTGTGATTGGTCTGTCATTACCAGAGATGATTATCCTGAAGAAAGTGTTAAAACTCCCGTTGATATTAACTTTTGTAGGTATCGTATCTACCGGAATTTTAATTGTTGGTTACCTGTTTAATTTCATATTTTAAGAAGATTAAAACAAATAATAAACACGCATTATGTTGAACCATTAAAACTTATCAAAATGAAAACAATTGGATTTATCGGCGGAGGCCGTATTACAAGAATTTTCCTGCAAGCATTCAAAAATGCTGAAATCTCTTTTGAGAAGGTAACTGTTTTCGATACCAACAGTGAGGTGTTGTCACATCTACAAAAAAAGTTCCCTGCAATTCATGCAACAACCGATGATTATGCTGGTTTAGCAAACAGTGATGTTGTGATGATTGCCCTTCACCCTCCCGTTGTAATGGAAACCCTGACTAAAATTAAAGACGTTATTAAAAAAGAAGCTATTATTGTTTCTCTTGCGCCTAAATTAACCATTGAAAAGATGTCAGCACAACTTGGCGGCTTTTCTAATATCGCTCGTATGAATCCAAGCGCTTCTACTTTTGTAAACAAGGGCATTAATCCCATTTGCTTTTCACCAGAAATGACAGCCAAAAAAAGAGACTACCTCTTGAAGTTGATGCGGCCTCTCGGTTTTCTGCCCGAAGTAGAAGAATCAAAAATCGAAGCTTATGCAGTAATAAGCGCAATGGGACATACCTATTTTTTCTTTCAAATCGAAAAGCTAAAAGAACTGGCTATCAGTTTTGGCATGGATAAAAAAGAAGCACAAAAGGCAATAACTGAAATGCTGAGTGGTACTACCGATACACTTTTTAATTCTGGATTAACTTACAATGAAGTAGCTGATCTGGTACCTATTAAGCCGTTAGGAGAAGTTGAAGAGACCATCAAGGGCTACTATGATCAATATCTGACAGGGCTTTATAATAAAATCAAACCTTAACAGATTCATCATTTTATTCATTAGGTTGTTTTATCAATTATGGAACACAATCATAATCACACACCAAAAGTGTCTAACCTGAACAAGGCATTTATTGTTGGTATTTCAATAAACGCTTTGTATGTCATCATCGAACTGGCAGCGGGTCTGTATTATAATTCATTATCGCTGATTTCGGATGCCGGACACAATTTAAGTGATGTAGCAGCATTGGCACTGGCACTTTTGGCCTTCCGTTTAGTAAAGGTCGAACCGAACGATAAATTTACTTATGGCTATCGAAAATCAACAATTTTGGTTTCACTCATCAATTCGGTTGTTCTTTTTATAGCTATTGGAGCCATTATCTGGGAAACCATCTCCAGAATGCATCATCCGGTAATTATTCAGGGGAAACCGGTTGCTATTGTTGCAGCTATCGGAATTGTCATCAATGCTATTTCTGCTTTGCTGTTCTTTAAAGATAAAGAAACTGATCTAAACGTGAAAGGGGCATATCTTCACCTGATGGCCGATGCTGCTGTCTCTCTGGGAGTGGTGGTTTCAGGTGTTCTGATAATGTTATTTCATCTCTATTGGCTTGATATGGTCATGAGCTTTCTCATAGTGATTGTTATATTCTACTCAACCTGGAATCTTTTCAAAGACAGCCTTTCACTTACCCTTGATGGTGTACCCAAAGGAGTCGACCTGAATAAAGTAGTTTCTGAAATAAAGGAAGTAGAAGGTGTTCTCGATGTTCATCATTTGCACGTATGGGCCATCAGCACTTCTCAGAATGCAATGACTGCTCATATTATCATTCATTCTGAAGTCGGAATGCAGCAATTGGACCTTTTAAAGAAAACCATAAAACATGAACTGGAACACGTCAATATTCATCATGCCACCCTTGAATTCGAAACAGAAGACGAAAATTGTACCGATACAAATCAATCAGATAAACAACAGTAGGAAAGATGTAACTTATAACAAAATCTAATGGTATAGATCATTAACAATTAAGCAATATGAAAATACAAACTATCATGATAGCATTGTTTCTCTTTGTAGCAACAATGACTGGGATTGCCCAAAAAACAACATCCGGAAACCAAACAAAACAGACTGGTGAGTTTCAAAAGAAAGCCTTAAAATATAAAGTCACCTTTATCGAATTAGGTTCAGTGCGTTGCGTCCCATGTCAGAAAATGCAGACTGTAATGAAAGTTATCGATAAGAAATATGGTAATCAGGTAAAAGTAATCTTTCATGATGTTTGGACAGCGCAAGGTAAACCTTTTGGCAATCAATACCATATTACTGCTATCCCCACACAGGTTTTCCTTGATGAATCAGGGAAAGAGTTTTTCAGGCATGAGGGTTATTTTCCTGAAGAAGAATTAGTCAAGGTCCTCAACCAAAAAGGAGTTAATTAATCAAATATCTAAACCAGAGTGTTGCAGACTGTTAGGCGATTTTATTTGAAAGATTTACAATTAATTAATATACACTTATAGATTGCTTAATAATTATGACGTAAATTTACGGCATAATTATTAACGTTATTGAATTTCTAAAAACTGAATACCCTTGACTGAAACAACGAAAACATATAATCCTGATCTTCTGGAATTAGCTCAATTTACTAAGGCCATATCTCATCCGGCACGATTGGCAATACTCCAATATCTGGCCGAAACTAAGACCTGTATATCAGGCGATATCTCAGATAATTTACCATTAAGCCGCAGTACTGTTTTTCAGCATCTGAAAGAATTAAAGGAGATAGGATTGATACATGGTGACATAGATGGAGTGAAGACCAATTATTGTCTTTGTAATTCAACTATTGTCAAATACAAAGCAATGTTTGAAGAATTCTTCAAAGAAATGGGTTCAATTGATATTGATTGTAATACCGATTGTAAATAATATCACGATATGAAATCAAGCAACAATTTTATGATTTATACCTCAATAATCTAAAACAAAAACCACATGCCTTCCCCAAAGAGATTAAAATTCCTCGACCGTTATCTTACCTTATGGATCTTCCTTGCCATGTTTATTGGCGTTTTCGCAGGTTGGGTCCATCCAAACGTAGCTAAGTTCTGGAACAGCATGTCGTCCGGAACAACAAATATCCCAATAGCTATCGGTCTGATTGTAATGATGTTTCCGCCTTTGGCTAAAGTAAAGTATGAAGAGTTGGGCGATGTCTTTAAGAATACAAAGATCCTGGGGCTATCACTGGTTCAGAATTGGGTTATAGGCCCGATATTGATGTTCCTGCTGGCCATCATCTTCCTGCAGTTTAACATCGACTACATGTATGGAGTGATCCTCATTGGACTTGCCCGATGCATTGCAATGGTCATAGTCTGGAACGATCTTGCCAAAGGCGACACCGAGTATGCTGCCGGGTTGGTTGCTTTTAACTCTATTTTCCAGGTATTGCTTTTCTCTGTCTATGCATATGTTTTCATCGCCATATTACCCGGCTGGTTCGGCCTACCCGTGAACGACAGTGTGGCGCAGATAACCATAGGCCAGATCGCACAAAGTGTATTTATCTACCTTGGCATTCCCTTTATTTCCGGTTTCCTGACCCGATTTATCCTGATCCGTGTAAAGAGTAAGCAATGGTACGAAACCAAATTCGTCCCAAAAATCAGTCCCCTGACCCTTTTCGCGTTATTGTTTACGATTATTGTAATGTTCTCTCTGAAAGGAGAATATATAGTTAAAATCCCTATGGATGTTGTAAGGATAGCTATTCCTCTGACCATCTATTTTCTGATCATGTTTGTGCTGTCATTTTACATGAGTAAAAGGGTAGGGGCAACCTACGAACAAGCCACCACCTTATCATTCACGGCGGCCAGTAACAATTTTGAATTAGCCATCGCGGTTGCCATTGCCATATTTGGTATCAATTCAGGAGAGGCCTTTGCAGCTGTGATCGGTCCTTTGGTAGAGGTTCCTGTGATGATTGGACTTGTCAATGTAGCTTTCTGGTTCCGAAAAAGATATTTCATGATACCTGTTTAATTTCATATCGATTTTATTTTTGGTTTAGTTTAAAGGTTTATATCTTTGATGAAAATAACATTATGTTATTTCGAAGATTGAAATTAAATGTGAACCAGATTCACTTAAAATCAAATCAAATGAAATTATTTACCCTCTTATTATTCCTTCTTTTCACAATCAGTAGTTTTTCCCAGCAGAAATTTCATCCTGTAGCAAACCCTGCATCGGTTGTAACTTCCGGGAATGCCCGTTTTACAATATTAACCTCCGGACTCATGCGTATGGAATGGGACAGTACCGCTAAATTTGAAGACCATGCTTCATTCGTAGCCATAGACCGCGACCTCCCGAAAATCGGTTTCACCAAAAAAGAAGATGATAAAACAATCCACATCACTACTTCAAAACTGGAACTGACTTATACTAAAACCCCGGGCAGGTTTACTGCTGATAATCTGAAGATTTCATTTGTCGACCCAAACAACAAAACAGTCTGGAAGCCGGGAACTCCCAATAAAGGTAATCTCCTGGGTACTTCCCGCACGCTAGATGGTTACAACGGCAATGCCCGAACAAATGGTGACACCCTAAAACTTGAAGAAGGCATCATCTCAAAAGACGGCTGGTATGTGATCGATGACTCCAAAAACTTTTTATTCGATAATAGCGATTGGCCCTGGGTGATGCCTCGTGGAAAAGAGAACCGGCAGGATTTGTATTTCTTTGGATATGGACACGATTACAAAACAGCCTTATACGACTTTACACAACTGTCCGGTAAAATACCTATTCCACCCAAGTACGCGTTTGGCTACTGGTGGTCACGCTATTGGAGCTATACCGACAAAGAGTTGCGCGAGTTGGAAGCCAACATGGAACGCAATGACCTTCCGCTCGATGTACTTGTAATAGACATGGACTGGCATATTACCGACGGACTTTCAAATAAGAGCAGGGCCAGGGATGAGTTTGGTCAATCAATAGGCTGGACCGGTTACACCTGGAATAAAAACCTGTTTCCCGATCCCACCAAATTTCTACAATGGACCAAAGACAAGAAACTGAGTATAACCATGAACATCCATCCCGCTTCGGGTATTGCTCCATGGGAAGATGCTTATCCCGCCTTTGCAAAAGCCATGGGTTTCGACACGACAGGCAGAAAGAATGTCCCATTCGAGATTGCCGATAAAAAATTTGCAACCAACTACTTCAACATCGTCCTGGGCCCCCTCGAAAAACAAGGCGTTGACTTCTGGTGGCTTGATTGGCAGCAATGGCCTTACTCTAAGAAAGTCCCCAATCTAAGCAACACCTGGTGGCTTAACTACACCTTTTTCACCAACATGGAAAAACAAGGCACACAGCGACCCATGCTTTATCACCGTTGGGGTGGATTAGGAAACCATCGTTACCAGATTGGTTTTTCGGGCGACACCTATATCAGTTGGAAGTCGCTGGCTTATCAGCCTTATTTCACTGCAACAGCATCCAATGTGGGCTATGGTTATTGGAGCCATGATATTGGAGGTCATCAGGGTGAAAACGGGATTAAAATGAACCCCGAACTCACTACAAGGTGGACGCAGTTCGGTGTATTCAGTCCTATCCTGCGCCATCATTCAACCAAGAACCCGGCAATTTATAAAGAAGCCTGGCTTTATCCGTTCGAGTATCAGAATGCCATGCACGATGCCATCAACCTGCGCTACACCCTTTTCCCCTACATCTATACCAACGCACGCAAGGCATACGACACAGGCCTTTCGATACTTCGCCCCATGTATTATGAATACCCCAATGAACCCGAAGCCTATCAAGCTAAAGACCAGTATTTCTTTGGGGATGACATGATTGTGGCACCCGTGATCTCACCGGCAGCCGAGAATGAAAATCAAGCCAGTACGAAGGTCTGGCTTCCCAAAGGAATTTGGTACGAATGGTACACCGGCACCCTACTCGAAGGAGGAAAAGTGTATGAAAGAAGTTTCCTGATCAATGAAATACCGGTATATGTCAGGGCAGGAGCCATTGTGCCCATGTATCCGAAAATCAAAAACCTGAAAGAAAAAGTCGAAGAACTTGACCTTACTGTTTTTCCGGGTGGCAATGCAGAGACGAAAGTATACGAAGACAATGGCTTCGACAATGGCTATATAAAGGGAGAATATGCCTTTACAAGGGTTAAAAGTACCCGGAAGGGCAATTACTTAACTTTGGATATTGGCCCCCGTACAGGGCATTATTCAGGCGCTCCCGAAAGCCGTTCTTATCACGTGAAGCTTTATGGTAGTTATGTGCCTTCGAAAGTAATGGTTGATGGGAAAGAATTTACCTATGCTCCTTCTGATAAGGCGACTTCAGGTAACTGGACCTATACCGCAGATAATCTGACCGTTCATATTTATATTCCTAAAAAATTATCCAGCAAGGCAGTAGCGCTGAATGTAACTTTTCCTCAGGATGCAACCAATAACGATCTGATCAATGGCAAGATCGGGATGTTTAACCGGTATGGTATCGCCAGCCGTTATCTGAAAGTGGAATTTGGTTTTACGGATAGCGCACCACTACCTGCGGTCATCACCAAAACGGAACAGACCTCAACCCGGATTGAATATAATCCTAAAAACATTATCAATGAACTCAAACAATTCGATGCCGGACTAAAACAAGTCCCAACAGTTGTAAACAATATGAGTCTCAAGCAAAATGTGAAAGATCAGTTTTTGAAGTATTTGAAATAACATCTTAACTGATTATTCTTGAGAAAAAGTAAGCTTAACCTTCACTTAACACTTACACTACTCTTATAAGACTCTTCTCTGCCAGATATTTGTTTTGTAGTTTCTAGGTGTTTGTTAGGGGTTTCCTTCGTGTTGCATGTACCAAGGAAACCCCTAACAAACCCCTAACAAACACGAAGTAAATACGAAGCTGCCTAGGCTATTCCTTAAGTCATATGAGCGTTATGGATAGGTATTCCATGAGTAATAAAAAAGGGATTAACAGAAAAACTGTTAATCCCTTTTAAATATGAAAAATGTAAGTTTATGCCTGTGAAACAGCAACGGCTACGGCTACTGAAGCGCCAACCATTGGATTGTTTCCCATACCGATTAAACCCATCATTTCAACGTGTGCCGGAACAGATGAAGATCCTGCAAACTGAGCATCAGAATGCATACGTCCCATCGTGTCGGTCATACCATAAGAGGCAGGACCAGCGCCCATGTTGTCAGGATGCAAGGTACGGCCTGTGCCGCCACCGGAAGCAACTGAGAAATATTTCTTACCCTGTTCGATACATTCTTTCTTGTAAGTACCGGCTACAGGATGCTGAAAACGTGTTGGGTTTGTTGAGTTTCCTGTAATCGAAACATCAACGCCTTCACTGTGCATGATGGCAACACCTTCGCGAACATCATCAGCGCCATAGCAGTTTACTTTGCCCTTTTCGCCAGTTGAATAAGCCGTACGGGCTACTACATGCAGCTCACCGGTGTAATAATCAAACTTGGTTTGAACATAGGTAAAACCATTGATACGGGCAATGACCTTAGCGGCATCTTTACCCAAACCATTCAGAATAACGCGCAAAGGTTCTTTACGAACGCGGTTAGCTGATCTGGCTAGACCGATAGCGCCTTCTGCTGCTGCAAATGACTCGTGACCTGCAAGGAATGCAAAGCATTTTGTCTCTTCGCGAAGCAACATGGCAGCCAGGTTTCCATGACCGATACCAACCTTACGGTCGTCGGCAACAGATCCCGGGATACAGAAAGCCTGAAGGCCTTCACCCAGTGTTGCAGCTATTTCTGCAGCATTGGTTTGTCCTTTTTTAATGGCAATGGCAGCTCCAACGATATAGGCCCACATGGCGTTTTCGAAGGCTATAGGCTGAATGTTCTTTACAATATTGTATACATCCACACCTTTGTCATCACAGATCTTCCTGGCTTCTTCAACAGAAGAAATACCATAAGACTGCAACACTTTATTTATTTGTTTTATTCGTCTGTCGTAACTTTCAAATAATGGCATATCTGGTTTCTCCTATTCTTTACGTGGGTCAATAACTTTAACTGCTTCGTCCATACGGCCATACTTGCCGGAAGCTTTCTTCAAAGCCTCACCGGCTTCAGTACCTGCTTTGATCATATCCATCATACGACCCAGGCTTACAAATTCGTAACCAATGATTTCGCTGTTGGCATCAAGACCGATTCTGGTGATATATCCTTCGGCCATTTCAAGGTAACGGGGGCCTTTAGCAACCGTACCATACATTGTGCCGGTAACACTACGCAATCCTTTGCCCAGATCTTCAAGACCGGCTCCAATTGGTAGGCCGCCTTCAGAAAATGCAGTTTGTGTACGTCCGTAAACGATCTGCAGGAACAACTCGCGCATTGCTGTATTGATAGCATCACAAACAAGGTCTGTGTTTAGTGCTTCGAGAATAGTTTTGCCGGGCAGAATTTCAGAGGCCATAGCAGCCGAATGGGTCATTCCTGTGCAGCCAATCGTTTCGACCAGGGCTTCCTGGATAATACCTTCTTTAACATTTAAAGTAAGCTTGCAGGCTCCTTGCTGAGGTGCGCACCAACCGATACCATGTGTCAGACCTGAAATGTCTGTGATTTGTTTTGCCTTTACCCATTTCCCTTCCTCTGGAATAGGAGCAGACCCATGATTTGTACCTTGAGCAACGCAAATCATGCCTTCAACTTCATGTGTAAAACTCATATAACTTGATTTATAATTTGAAATATTTTGGTGGCAAAGATAGTTATTCCATTTTTTAGAAATGCTATAATTAACAAATCTGTTAATGGTGATACACTAAATTTAAAAAGAGAGGTGAAATTGATTTTCTTTTGATATTAAAGACCACAGACCAGGAAATGATTTCAAAAACATGTTGACCGGTAAGTTGTTGTTTACTCTTTAGTTTATTTTACTTAAATAACATTTGATTATAAAAAGGGAAGACAAATATGAATTTAGAAATCAAAAACACATCTGAATACAAAAAAATATCTTTGGATGAAACGTTTAAACTACTTGAAACAACAGCTGATGGTCTTTCTGGTACTGATGTAAAAAATAGACTTGATAAATTCGGTTATAACGAAATCGTGGGGAAAAAGACCAACCCTCTTATTGAATTTCTTTTACGCTATTGGGGTCCAATGCCCTGGCTGCTGGAACTGGCAATGGGTCTTTCTTTTGGATTGAGTCATTTCGTTGAAGGAACGATAATATTTTTGCTGCTCACGATGAACGCAATCATTGGTCAGATCCACTCAGGTAGTTCCCAAAAAGTAATCGAGCTGTTAAAGAAAAAACTGGCAATCCAGGCAAAGGTATTACGAAATAAAAAATGGTCTAAGGAAGATGCTAAAGGAATTGTGATTGGAGACATTATCTCGGTAAAGCTTGGTGATATCGTACCGGCTGATGCCATTATAATAACCGGTGAGCTTTCGGTTGATCAATCAGCCCTTACGGGGGAATCACTGCCTACAGAAACCCATTTATCTGACATTATATATTCCGGATCCATCATCAGGCGTGGAGAAGCTACTTGTATTGTGATCAATACCGGAGCAAATACCTATTTTGGCAAGACAGCTGAGTTGGTGAAAAATGCAAAGCCAAAGTCACATCAATTGGAAGTGATGATGGCTGTGGTAAAATACATGATGTATCTTGGAATCGCTGCATCAATTTTAGTCTCTGTATCTGCTTTTCTAATGCATTTAAGCATTTTATTAATCTTGACCTTTGTCGTGATTTTTCTGTTAGGAGCGATTCCTGTAGCTCTTCCTGCCGTTCTGACCATCGTACAGTCTGTCGGTGCAAAAGAGCTTGCCAAAAAAGGGGCATTGGTAACCAGGCTTGATTCTGTGGAGGATGCGGCGTCAATAGATATTATATGCTTTGACAAGACAGGTACAATAACGCAAAACAAGTTATCTGTGGTTGATAGCATTCCATTTTCGGGGAACGTGAAAGAAGATGTTCTGAAAATAGCCTCTCTCACATCCCATTCCGAAGGAATGGACCTGATTGATCTTGCAATTATTGAATACGCAAACACAGTGGGAGTTAATTTTAAAGATTACAAACAAATTTCCTACACTCCCTTCGACCCATCAGTCAAGAGAACTGAAGCAATTATTGAAGCGGCGGGAAAGCAATTCAGAGCTGTTAAAGGAGCTGCACAGGTGATCATGTCTCTATGCAAGGACCTTAAAAAAAGCACAATAGAGGAAGTCAACAAAACGATAGATGGATTTTCTAAGAAAGGCTACAGAACGATTGCTGTCGCCAGTTCAGAAGGTACGGCATTGGACAATCTCAAACTAGTGGGGCTACTTCCTCTGGCTGACCCACCCAGACCGGATTCAAAAAGTATGATAGATCAGACAAGAAAACTGGGTATAAAACCATTGATGCTGACCGGAGATAGTATAGACATTGCAAAAGAAATTTCAATGCAGGTAGGTATTGGGAATAACATTATCCTAATGTCGGATATTAAAGATCTGAACGAGGAAAAACAATTGAAGATGGTTAGTGCCTGTGATGGCTTTGCAGAGATCTATCCGGAGGACAAATATAAGATTGTAAAACTTCTGCAATCAGGCGGGCACATGGTAGGGATGACCGGTGATGGTGTTAACGATGCACCTGCTCTGAAACAGGCTGAGATGGGTATAGCTGTAAGTAATTCGACAGATGTGGCTAAGGCTGCTGCAAGTGTAGTTCTGACAGAACCAGGCGTTGGTGTAATTATAGATGCCTTAACTATTAGCCGTCAGACTTATCAGCGAATGCTGACATGGGTAATCAATAAGGTTGCCAAGGTTATTGAATTTGTCGTTTTGCTTATTGTTGGGTTCTTCTGGATGCATAATATTTTGCTGTCACTGCTGGGTATGTCTTTGTTGATCTTTGCCAATGATTTTGTGACCATGTCGCTTGCTACCGATAATGCTAAGTTTACAAGTAATCCGAATAAATGGAATGTGAGGAACAATATTATGGCATCTCTTATTCCGGCGATGTTATATGTTTTAGGAGATGTTTTTTTAATCCTGCTGGGTAAATATTATTTTCATTTGAATTGGAACGAATTAACCACACTTGTAATGCTGAGTCTTATATTCAACAGTCAGTTCAGGGTGTTGATTGTTAGAGAAAGGCGTCATTTTTGGGGCTCGCTGCCCGGTAAAGCATTGATGGTTTCAAGTACGCTTGCCGTTTTGGGGTTCGCTCTCATTGCCGGATTTGGAATTCTTATCCCTCAGCTAAACTTTTTACTAGTTCTTACGATTTTTGGATTTTCGGCTCTCTTTTCTTTCGGAATAGATTTCCCAAAATACTATTTGTTCAAAAAATTAGGACTGTAAAAGGTTGCGAAGGAATTGATCCAATTCATTGCCATGTAAATTTTTAGCCAGGATGATGCCTTTACCGTCAATCAAAACATTAAAAGGCAATGCCTGAATGTTATAGGTTTTTGCAACTGGAGAAGTCCAGAATTTAAGATCACTCACCTGGATCCAGTTAATGTTCATTTTTTTAATGCTGCTTTCCCACTCTGCTTTTTTATTGTCCAATGAAACTCCATATATTTCAAACCCTTTTCCATTGTTGAAAACAGAGCCTTTGTACTGTTTGTACAATTCAGCTAATTTCGGTTGTTCCTTTACACAAGGAGCACACCAGGAAGCCCAGAAATCGATGAGGACAACCTTGCCTTTAAAAGCAGATAATGAAACGGGGGCTCCCTTAAGATCAGGAAGGCGTATGTCGGGTGCCGTGTTACCTATTTCCAAACCAACGGTTTGGGAGTATAGAAACGGTATGTTGATGCAAAATAGTGCAATGATCAACAATAGTTTTTTCATCGTTTAATCTTAAGATCGTTATTCTGAGACTGGATATCCAGAGTCAATCCAATCAGCTTTTATATTGTGAGGAAGGTTTAAAAGCTTAAAGTTTGTAAACTTCATTTCTTTTAACAGATTTACTGCCGGCCTTACATTGGGGCATACTTCAAAAGGACAGCAACCACAATAAATTACGATGTTCGCATTTTTAGGTAATCTGCTGATCTGTTGTTTGAAATTACTTAAATTAGCGGGTACCTGTGCAGAACCAACTTCGATAGAGTTCTTGATGACTGCCTGTGGTCCGACACAGTAGATGATGGGTTGGGCTGATTTGGGATTGTTTATTGTTTTGGCTAAAGCAGCCGGTGCTAATAATTGTTGTTGAGTCCAGGGTTCATTTGAATTTTGAGCACTAACACTCTGAAAAGCTGTTGCAATATATGCCAGAGCGAATAGTGACAGGATGATAATTTTAGTCTTTTTCATAGTTTATGTTTATTTACTTTTTAAAACTGTATTTTAAGCTTCCATTTTTACAGACAGTGACGCAGCTTAGGCATTTGGAGCAGGAAAAGCTTTGGCCAGGACGTTGTAGATCCGGTTTATAAAGACTGTACTTTGTTGGTTCAAGTGTGGCGATATAACATTGCTTATCACAAATTCCACAACTCTTACAGGTATCGGTATTTAACCTTATCTTCAAAAATGACATTCTGTTTAGAAAACCCTGTACCCAGGCAATAGGACAACCTACTTTGTGATATTGGTACATTTGACTCAGTTTACTGTCGGGTGACATCCCCATCATGGTCTCCATAAGAAAGCCAAGAGGACACATCCAGCGACAAAATACTTTACCAAAGACAAGCCCTACGGTAACACCTACCAAAAGTAACCACCACAAAGACAGGTGGTATGTCGTGAATATGTAGTATAACACCACTGCAATAGCAACCTGAATAATCGTTCTTTTTGATATGAGTAACCGGGAGAATTTTTTCATTAATAGTTTATTTATTTCGAGTTTACTAATTTGATCTTAAAAGTGATTACCATTACTTTCATTTTTATTGTTCAAAGATACTTCTGTATCATCGTTTGTTTTTTAATAAGTGTGTCAGATTTCACAACTTTTAAGTTGATCTAAGACAACTTTTTCTTTGATATTGGTGGATAAATGGCATAAATTGTCATATTTACAACAGCAATTTTTGTTTCCGATTTCACAACTAACACCATCTGTGTATAGATAAGTGCATGTGTAAAGGTTTTTTAAAGAGAAATTAATGGATTAAGGAATAATAAAGGTGCCTTATAATGAATTTAATCAGTTTTGAGCTCAGTATTATCCATTCTGGCTGATCAGTAATAATGATTTCTTATTGATGATTTCAATTTTCTTCCCGTTGATATTGAGGATCCTGTCTTTATGGAACTCAGTTAATATCCGGCTTACACTTTCGCGGCTGGTGTCGACATAATTTCCCAGTTCAGCCTGTGATAAGGGAAGAGTGAAGCTATCGGATTGGTAGATCTGGTCGGCAAGTTCTAAAATAACATCTGCAATATTTCCGCGGGTTTGTTTTTGAGTACGGTTAGCACAACGACGGATAGATTCGAGTTCATTCTTGCACAGTTCAAGGATTATCTCATAGGAAAAGTATTCGGTCTCTCTTAATAAAAGCCGGAATGCATTGATATCTATAAAACAAACCTCAATATCTTGAATTGCTGTTACCGAATATTGATTGATTTTATCACCAATAGTTGTGGGTAATCCCAAATAACAAGGAGCTTTTATAATACGAACGATTTGTTCGCGATAAGGACCTGTGATATGCATTTTGGCCATGCCATTTCTTAGGTACACTACATTAGTCGAGAACATACCTTGCTTGATGATTGAATCTCCCTTTTGGAATTTAACCATCGCATTATTACATGATAAATGTTCGAGTTGGTCTTGATCCAGGGTCTCAGCAGCTTTAGACTTGAGAACACATATTTTACAATCATTATTCATAATGCAAAGATAATAAATGTGAACTATATCACAAAATAATGATGTTATCATGCACACCTAACTCCGGAAACCCTGTCAACATTGCTTCTAATTTTGCAGCAACCTAACTGTGCTTCAGAAGTGCTTTCAGCAACATCGGTTGTTACTTATTAAGAATCATATTTTAAAAGAAAAAAAACTAAATGGATAAGGAATTAAAAGAGCAAATCAAAGATCTGCAATTCCAAATTGAAGCTTTGAACACTAAGGTTTCAGTTCTGGAGAGTTCGCGAAAAGATCAGTTATCTATTGCTGTCGTATCAGGAGATTTAGATAAAATTATTGCAGCAATGATTATTTCTATAGCTGCTGCCGCAATGGATACAAAAGTGAAGTTATTCTTTTCTTTTTGGGCTCTATCAGCTCTCAGATCAAAGAATAGAACGGGTAAAGGAAAAGATTTCATTTCAAAAATGTTTGGTCTGATGTTACCTAAAGGCAAAGAAAAACTGAGCCTTTCAAAAATGAATATGTGTGGAATGGGTCCTGTGATGATCAAATACCTTATGAAGAAACAGAATGTCTTTTCGCTGGAACAGATGTTTGAAGAAGCCGGCGTACTTGGAATAGAGATCGTGGTTTGCGAAATGTCTATGGGCCTGATGGGCTTTAAGAAAGAAGAGATGATTGATTATCCTCACCTGACATATGCTGGTGCCGCAACCTTTGTATGTGATGCCAATGAGAGTAGTATACAATTATTTATCTAAATAAAAATATCAACAAATAAACTAAAATAACGAGTAATGATGACAACGGAAGAATTGAAAAATGTTGAAGTAGCAAAGTCAGTAGATGCACGTGGAACTGCTTGTCCGGGTCCGCTTTTGGAAGCTAAAAAAGCTATTGGTACGATAAAAGCAGGTGATATTATGGAAATATTATCGGCTGATGAAGGCACTAAGAGTGATATTCCAAAGTGGTGTGGCAAACAGGGTCATGAATACCTGGGTGCTGTAGATGAAAATGGATACTTCAAGGTTTACATGAAGAAGAAATAAGCAACCATCATGGCTGAAAACAAAAAGAAAAGCGCTAAAATTTTGGTCTTTTCTACTGAGAAAATATCTGATCCCGCCATTGATATGGCGGGATTACTTAAATTACATTATCCCCCAACGGTATTTACCATTACGGTTCCCTGCTCAAGTGGCATAAAATCACGTTGGATCTTGCGCGCCTATGAAAAGGGATTTGATGGGGTTTTTATTGCTGCCGATGGTAGTGATTGTGTTTTTGGTGAGTCATGTACTGAGAAAACAGGACATCTGGTGAGTCATACCCATGAATTGATGAAAGTAAAAGCAATTGATCCGGCCCGCTTGAAAATGGCTGCACTCTGTTCGGTGTGTAGCGAGTCTTTTGTCAAGCAGATCAAGAGCTTTAATGAATATTTACTAAAAAACTCAAACGCTTAATTATGAGTGGACAACAAATAAACAGTTCGTTTGATGCTTTGGTTGTTGGAGGAGGGATTGCAGGTGGCGAAACAGCATTGAACTTAGCAAATAACGGTTTTAAAGTTTTGCTCATCGAAAAAGAATTGTCTATCGGGGGGAAAATGATTCTGCTGAGTAAGGTCTTCCCTACGCTGGATTGTGCTGCATGTATTACAACACCGAAAGTTTCTGAGATTTCCAGACATCCCGATATCACTATTTTTACTAGCAGTGAGGTTAATAAAATCACTAAAACAGGGTTAAATAGTTTCGAAGCTGTTGTGGTTAAGAAACCGCGTTATGTGGTTGTTGAAGATTGCACAGGTTGTCAGCTCTGCGAACAGGCTTGTCCGGTGAATGTAAAGGATCAGTATCAATTTGATCTGGTAGGTCGTAAGGCTGCTTTTATCCCTTTTAGTATCGCCAGTCCAAAGGCAGCAGCCATAGATATTGAAAACTGTGTGTTGTGTGGTGCATGCGAAAAGGCATGTCCAACGAATTGTATAGATTTTACTCAGGAAACAGAAGAGTACCTGGTAAAGATAAAAACGGTAGTTCTCGCTACAGGATTTAAATTGTTCGACCCGCTCATGATTCCACGTTATGGGTTTGGACTTTATAAAAATGTGATTACTTCCATGCAGATGGAACGTGAACTGGCGCCTACCCGTCCGTTTAATACTGTTCTAAGGCCGGGTGACGGTAAGGTGCCCGATAAAATTGCATATGTGTTGTGTACCGGTTCAAGGGATGCTTCTGTAGGAAATCCTATCTGTTCGCAGATTTGCTGTATGTATTCCATTAAACAGGCTCAACTGCTGATGGGGACATTGCCAATGGCTGATGTGACCATTTATTACATCAACATCCGGTCGTTTGGTAAAGGCTTTGAAGAGTTTTATCAACAGGCTAAAGGGATGGGAGTGAATTTTGTCAAAGGAAAGATTGGCAAGATCACAGAAAAAGAAAATGGAAACCTTATGCTGCGGTATGAGGACATCAATGAAGGAATTGTAAAGGAAGCAGAACACGACATGGTTATTCTTTCGGTCGGAGTACTTCCTAATCAGGATGCCGCTAAATTGTTTAAAGCTGAGGAATTGAAACTGGATGCTTATAAGTTTATTTCACAGGCTGATACGCTTGAAAGTCCATCCAAAACCAGCATAGACGGGGTATTTGTTGCGGGAACGGCTTCAGGTCCTATGGATATTCCTGACTCGATTCTTTCTGCAGGTGCGGCCTCTTCTGAAGCCATCAGTTATTTAATCCGGAACAAATGAAAAAGAAAATAGGTGTATATATCTGCCATTGTGGTGGAAACATATCTGATTACGTCGATGTTGAAAAAGTAAGGCAGGCTGTTGAGGATGAAGGTGGTGTATTATTGGCTAAAACAACCATGTTTGCCTGTTCTGATTCTAATCAGAAAGACATGGTCGACGACATAAAGAATAATGATTTGGATGGTATTGTTGTAGCTTCGTGCTCTCCCAAACTTCACCTGACTACTTTTAGAAATGTAAGCGAGAGGGCTGGCTTAAATAAATATAATTATGTTCATGCCAATATTCGTGAACAGGCTTCATGGGCTCACTCTGACGATAAGGTGGGGGCTACCGAAAAGGCCATTCAACTTGTAAAAGCTGCAATAGCAAAAGACCGTTTTGCAGAATCACTGGAACCTAATGTGATTACTGCTCAGAAGGCAGTGGCTGTGATTGGAGGGGGCATAGCAGGAATGAAGGCCGCCCAGGCACTCTCTGATATGGATTGTCCTGTTTATATCATAGAAAGAGAACAGTTTGTAGGAGGGAGGGTTGCTCAATGGGGCGCTTTGTTTACGACTGAAGAGACCGGAAAAGACCTGGTGGCCAGACTTTATAAAGACCTGATTAGCCGAACAAATGTGATTATATTTACTGGCGCCGAGGTTATAACCAATGTAGGAAGCATTGGAGATTTTAAACTCAAGGTTAAAATTTCACCTAAAGATGAAATCATTGAAATAAACGTTGGTTCGGTGTTGATGGCTACCGGTTTTGATTCCTATTCGCCTAAAGATGGGGAGTTTGGCTATCATCAGATCGACAATGTGGTCACCCTACCCGAATTCAAACAGATGGTTGACCAAGGTGATAAACAACTCATGTTCAAAGGAAAACAGGTTAAGAATATTGCATATATCTATTGTGTCGGGAGCAGGCAGGAAGAGGGTGAGAATACGTATTGTTCACGTTATTGCTGTACTTCAACCATACATACAGCCATATTAGCCAGAAAAAAGTTTGCCGGTATTTATAATTTTCATTTTACCCGAGGGGTAAGAACTTACGGTAAGCAAGAGGTCTTATATGCTGAATCTTCACAACTGGGTGATATCTACCTTCAGTCTAACGAAGAAACCCCTCCTATTATAACTCAGGCCGGCAATAAAACGATTATAAAAGTCAATGATATTCTGACAGAAGGAAGAGAAATCGAGGTGGAAGCTGATCTGGTAGTTCTGGTAACAGGGATGGTACCCAGGGAGGATAATTCAGTGGGGACACTGTTCAAATTACCCAAGGGGAGGGACAAGTTCTTTAATGAAATTCACATGAAATTGCGTCCGGTAGAAACAGTGATTGATGGTGTGACGATTTGTGGTACCTGTCAGGGGCCCAAAAATATTATGGAGACTGTAAATTCAGCGCTCTCTGCTGCTACAAAATCTTTTTCCTATGTAAGTAAAGGGATTTTAGAGACGGAACCTATCGTTGCACTGGTCGATTCGGGGCTGTGTGAGTGGTGTAATCTTTGTTCTGAAGCTTGTCCTTTCGATGCTATCAGTATGGGCTCAGAAGGCTCCAAATCAATTGCTGTGATCAATAATTCGGTGTGCAAGGGATGTGGAATGTGTACGCCTGTCTGTCCAACAGATGCCATTGATTTAATCACCTATTCGAACAACGAAATTGAAAGCATGATTGATGCTTTGGCAAACGGTTAATAAAAATGAATGTTATGGAAGTTGAAAAAGGAAAGACGGCAAAATACCTCAGAGAGAAGCAAGGGGTTTCGCAGTCTGCAAAAGATAAACTAAAGGAGTTCAATACCATTAAAAAGGCAATTCTGGAAGCGCTAAAAGAAGGCGATCTGACTATTGCACAATTGACAGATAAACTGAATATGCCAAAAAACGAAGTTGTATTCTATTTGATGTCACTGATTAAATATGGTTTTGTGCAGACTGGCGAAGTAGATGATATGGATGAATATTTTTCTTATAAACTGAAACAATAATGGCAGGTATTGATCCTAAATTCGGAGAAGCGTTAAAAGGATTTGGCGCTGTTAATTTTAATGCATGTTATAATTGTGGAACCTGTACGGCTGTGTGTTCATTATCCACTCCTGAAGATTCTTTCCCACGACAGATGGTACGTTGTAGTGTTTTAGGGCTGGAAGATGACATTAAATCATCGTTGAAACCCTGGTTTTGTTACTACTGTGGAGAATGTACCACTAATTGTCCGCAAACTGCAAATCCGGGTGAGCTGATGATGTCGTTAAGGCGTTGGCTTACCTCTAAATACGATTGGACCGGTTTATCCGGATTGTTGTATAAATCGCTTCCGATAAGTATCATAGCATTTTTATTTGCTGCTTTGGGAGTTATTGCTTTTGCAGTAAATCAGCATTTCGAACTGGAGTCGATTATGCACTTTGGACATTATTTTGAAATGATTGCCATTGGAAGTGTATTTACTTTCATTCTGCTGCCAAATGTCATCAGGATGTGGTGGTTTGTAATTGGGAAACCAGGGATAAAGGTTTCTTTTTCAACTTATGTGAAAAGTATCTGGGAACTCGTGGTGCATATGTTTACACAAAAAAGAGCACTGGGATGTGATGATAATCAGTTCAGATGGTTTGAACATTTAATATTGGTGCTGGGTTATCTGGCGTTACTGTTTACTACTGTATTTCTGGATTGGTTTGCTTCTGAAAACAGTTTCATTATTGTGGTTGGTTATGTGGAAAGTGTGATCATATTTATAGTGACCTTTGATTTTGTAAAGAGTAGAATCAAACAAAGCAAAGCTGTAAGTACGTTTTCACAACCCTCTGATTGGTTCTTTGTGATCTGGCTCTTATTGATGGGATTGACAGCACTCATTGTTCGTGTTTTCATCGATTTGAATATTCTGGAAAATAACGTCTGGATGTATCTTTTGCATTTGATTGTATTGGTGCAATGGGCTTTGATCATTGTTCCTTTTGGTAAGTGGACACATTTTCTGTACCGTTCATTTGCGATGTACTTTGCAAAGCTGATTGAATCGGGCCGATAAGTGAACTGTCTTCTTCACGGGTTACAATGAGTTTCCCGGGAAAATTTTAAGTATTACCTTTACATGATGAGGACTAATGAACAAGAAAATCAAACTACAACAATCTACATCATCAGGCATGGTGAAACTGACTGGAATTCATCAGGAAGATTACAGGGAACGGAAGATGTTGAACTGAACGACTTAGGGAGAGAGCAGACTCTTCAAACAGTGCGATATTTTGAAACTGAACTTTGTGATATCATGGTCTCAAGTCCTTTAAAACGGGCTTATGAAACCGCTCAAATTATGGCTATACAGTTATCCATTCCAACGGTTCATGTGGTTGATGAGATCAAAGAACGAAGTTATGGATCTGCATCAGGTTTACTCCCTGAAGAGCGCCGAACTCGTTTTCCAGATGGTGTCATTCAGGACCAGGAAGAGTTTGAACACTTACGGCAACGAGCCATAATGGGCTTAACCAAAATTGTAAATGATTTTAATGGTAAAAAAATAATAGTCGTATCGCATGGAGGACTTACCAATTCAATATTATACACACTTTCAGGAGGAGAATTTGGTAGTTTCAAAACACGGCTTCAAAACGGATGCATCAATAAGCTTATATTGAAAAACAATAAATGGTCAGTCGAATTTTACAATAAAACTGTCGAAGAACTATTATAACCTATGGAAGATCAAAAGAAATTATATTCAGAAACAGATATACAAACTATGCGGATTGCTGAAGAAGCCCGTTTACCAGGTAAAAACCGTGTAGACGAAATTATTAGTTACGCTCAAAAAGCGGGTATAAAGCGTATTGGTATTGCTAATTGTATTGGATTACAAAAAGAGGTAGAGAAATTGAAAGTTCGGCTTGCCGGGAAGTTTGAAGTCTATTCTGTGGATTGCAAAGTGGGCAAAATCCTTTCTTCAGAGCTTTTACAAAATGATTCCAGGGGACTCTCCTGTAACCCGGCCGGTCAAGCCGAATATCTGGCTCAAAACAATACAGAACTCAACATCTCATTTGGTCTGTGTATGGGACATGATATTGTTTTCAATCAAAAAACCAAAGCCCCGGTCACCACACTTATCGTGAAAGACCGCGAACACAATCACAATCCTTATAAAGAATTTGAAGACGAAATTTAAGTGTGTATTTCTTTCTCAAAGACAATTATAGATTTTGGTTAATGATATTCAGGATCTGCGACCTGGTATGAACACCTGGTTGTTTATATTTAGTGATTCCATTCTTAAATATCATAAGCGTAGGAACACTCATTACCTGATAGCGTGCGGCAATCTCAGTATTGCGATCTACATCGATCTTGATGATTTTAACCTTTTCACCTATTTCGATTGCCAGATCTTTTAATATAGGTGACTGCATTTTACAAGGACCACACCACTCTGCAAAAAAGTCAACGAGTACTGGTGTTTCACTATTTATAATAGAATTGAAATTCGCTTTCATAATGTGTTTCAGATATTAGCTATTGTACTTTCTGAATTTCTTTCAGTAAAAAGTCTTTCGTCTTGACTCCTACAAAACGATTGATCTCATTACCATTTTTAAAAAGCACCAGTGTTGGGATGCTCCTCACGCCATATTTTAAAGAAGCAGCACGGTTCTGATCAACATCCAGTTTCCCGACTGAAGCGTTTCCGGTTAGTTCTTCTGATAGATTGTTTAGGACAGGAGCCATCATTTTACAAGGCATGCACCATGTGGCCCAGAAGTCGACAAGCATTATTCCATTTTTGATCTGGTGCTCAAAGTTCTGGTCCGATAGTTTTTTGATCTTGCCATTGTCTTCGACAACAGGAGTCTTTTTCATTTTGTAGTAGTTCAGGGAAAATGCTGCCAAGAATGCTACCAAAAGGAAAGCGGCTACAAATATTATAATTGAAACAATCATATTTTTAATTTGTTAGTGTGAGTTTTTTATTAGTTTTCAATTGATGGATGTAATTAGATGCTGCCAGCGCTGCAATGGTTCCATCAGCGACTGCAGTCGTTACCTGACGATAACGCTTGGTTGTAGAGTCACCTGCTGCCTATACACCCTCTAGGTTAGTTGCCATATCGGTATTGACAATAATTTCGTTAGAAGCATTCAAAGCGATTTTATCTTTAAGGAATTCAGTATTTGGAAGCTAGCCAATAAAAATAAAAACACCATCAGTTTTAAAATTTGTCACCTCTCCGGTATTGAGATTTTTAATATCAACACTCTCAATTTTTTCATCTCCATAATATGCTGAAAGGGTCGATTCCATCACGAAATTGATTTTGGGATGATTTCGAGCTTCTTCCACTGCATGTTCAAAAGCCTGAAACTGGTCAAACTGATGAACAATGGTAACCTTACTTGCATATTTAGTAAGCGATACGGCTTCTTCGAGCGCTGAGTTACCACCACCAACCACTACAATCTCTTTATCCGTAAAGAAGTCACCGTCACAGGTTGCGCAATAAGATATCCCACGTCCTTTGAGGCGGTTCTCACCTTTTATTTTCAATGTTCGTGATCTCCCTCCGGGAGCAAAGATTACAGCATCTGATGTATAACTAAAACCATCATCCAGGGTTATTTGTTTTAACTTTTTGTCTATTTGTAAGTCGGTAATGACAGTATTTGACTTAATAACACACCCAAAGTTTTTGGCCTGTTTTTTCATGATATTCGAAAGCTGATATCCGCTGATGTTTTCCACACCCGGATAGTTAGCTATTTCGTGTGTAAGAACCATTTGTCCACCCACAGTGCCTTCGTTTATAATCAGCGTTTTCAGCCTTGACCGCGACAGGTAAATGCTGGCTGTTAAACCGGCAGGACCTGCGCCAACAACTATTGCATCATAATGATTATCTAAATCCATGGTATTGGTTATTTTTGAATGATTAACGTTCTGATACTTTTTCTGAACTCTTCGCAAAAACTGAATTAAGAATACCGGTAATCTGAGCTTTATTCTGAATGCTTGAAGTAGCTTTTACAACTTTGCCATTTTTGTAATAAATGACAAAGGGAATACCCATAAATCCTCTAACCTCCTGAAGACTCCTGATAACATGTGCTTCTGGATTATCAAACTCCATGTCGAAAAACTTCACATTCTGATATTCGTCCTGGAGTTCTTCCATAATGCCATAAACAGGAATACACATCGGTCCCATGCGTCCGCAGCATACCATTACGTTTTCGTTTTCATTGATCACCTTATTATGGTGAGCAGCATTTTCAATGTGTTTGAAATTTGTGTACAACATAACTTCTGATTTTTAAGTGTGAATTTTAAAATCCGTAACCTGCAACTATCTTTTATTTGTTGGCTACAAAGGTATGGTGCATATAGACGATATTTATCTTAACTTACTGGTATTAAAACAGGTTAGAAGATGAAATTGGACAACTTTTTTATTGATCTAAACCAATAAAAAAAAAGTGTTTGAACTTTTTCAAACACTTTGCTAAATTCGGGTAGTTCAAAGGAAATCAACTAGTGATTACACTGGTGGCCTTCTTCATGGTGATGGCAACTTTCGCCTGAATCAGCAATAAAGCCTTTCAAAAATAACTCTGTTACTTCCTTTACATCTCCCGTGCAACCTCTGTAAACCTGAATACCTTGGTATTGTAATACATTTACAGCTCCGTCACCCATGTTACCTGCCAGTAAGATTGTGACGCCCATTTGCCTTAATACACCGGCAATGTTTGATTTGCAACCACACCCTTGTGGTGATGGCAGGATTTCTGACTTTTCAATTGTTTGTTTATCATTAATACTGAATATGGTGTAATATTCACATTGTCCAAAGTGTTCATCTACGTTTGTTCCTCTGGTCGGTACGGCAATTTTCATATTGTAGTTATTTAAATTAATCTTAGTGTTATTTCTTTATATGTTTTATTATTTGTTCAAACGTTTGATTCTCACTTGAGATTACCATTTGAATTTCCTTCTTCTTCAACAGATCTACGACCTTATTGCCAAACCTTCCGGCAACAACTAATTCAACATTTAAATCTTTCAGAAAGTCAACAGATTTACATCCGGCTCCTTCCTCTAAATATCGGTTAGGGTTTTCAACATAAGTGGTCTCTTTGGTAACAGAATTATGGATCCCATACCAGTCGCAACGGCCAAAATGGACATCAATTAGTGACCTGAGATGATTTTCGGTTAAGGCTACAGCAATTATCATGTTAAAATGTTTTTTTAGTTTTCAGATTGTTTTACAAAACCACATAAAGGGCATAAATTAGATGTGTCACTTGTTTTTATAAAAGTCACACTGCAGTTAGGACATTTCAGCCAGTCAGAATACAAACTTGCGCTACCGGCATCAATCCGAATGGTACAAACATCTACAAAAGCTTTTGCAATTTTGCGCCTTGAACTTTCATATATCCGGGAAAATGTTGACCGTGATATGTTCATAAGATTTGCAGCCTCTTCATGTTTAAGAAGATCGTAATCACAAAGCTTTATTGACTCATATTCTTCGAAAGTTAGAGTCACTTCATTAGTAGAAGTATTTTGAACACCAAAAGGGATGAAACCATTAAAATTGGGTGCCCGCTCAATTAATCTCATTTTCTTTGTCCGAGCCATAATTGTAATTTTTGAACAAAGATAATGCACATATACCCATAATGCAAATTTATTTTGAGCATTTACCCAATATAAATTAATCATTTTTTTAAAAAAAATCATTAATTTCGTACAAATAAAAATCTTATCTCTCTGATTAATGTTTGTTTTACGTAAGTAGTTAATTAATAAACATTCTATAACTTATTATTTATGGTTTTACTCGAGACACTTTTTACATTTAAGACCGCAGTTTTCATTAGTTCGTTTGTGACGTTGCTTGCATTGATCAATCCATTTCAAAAGATATTTGTGATCAATTCATTACAGGGACAGATGACTGATAAGGAATTGCGTTATGTCTCAATAAAATCGTCCATTACTGCTTTTGTGATATTGATACTTTTCCTTACACTTGGAAATGTGATTTTTGGATTTATTTTTAAAATTCAACTTTACTCATTCCGCGTAACCTGTGGAATGGTCTTGGTTTATAGTGGCTGGAATGCGCTGCAAAAAGGGGTGTTGATTACTATTGGGAAAGACGAAAGGGTTCAGGACATTGCATCCGTACCTCTAGCTATTCCAATGATTGCTGGTCCCGGAACCATAACAGCTACTGTTACCTTTCCGGCACAGTATGGAACCTTTGTTACTGTTCTGGCAGTGTTTGCAGCGATAAGTGTTAACCTGATCATCATGCTTTATGCAAAGAGTATTGGGAAAGCCATGATCAGGCTCAATCTGATGTCTCCCTTTGTACGGATTATAGGATTGATCATAGCTACTATTGGGGTACAAATGATTTTTGATGGGGTAGTCGGATTTATTACGATTCATGGCTATTCAACACTTCACACATTATTACCCTAACGTCTTAACTTTTCGGCAGCCTTACCGTTACAGTAGTTCCGATATTGATCTCAGATGTAATTTGAATCTGTGCTTTATGTAGTTCAGCAATTCTTTGCACGATAGATAGCCCGATACCACTCCCATATTTTCCATGGACATTATCAGCCCGATATAAAGGCTGGAAAACGTATTGAATTTCTTTCTCCGGAATCCCTATTCCACTATCAATTATCTGAATGATTGTGTATTGATTATCAAAATCTATTTTAAGGAAAACCTTGTTGTTTTCTGAAAACTTGCAGGCATTGTCTATCAGGTTACTCATCATGATAGTCAGCAATCCCTGGTTACCCATAACTGTGATTTCGCTCTCTTTATCCGGGGTTTTCAAAAACTCAATATGTATCACGTAGCCGGTTTTACGTTTCAGTATCTCATCTTTCACTAAGAAGAGAAACTCATCAATTTGTATGGGTTCGAACAACAAATGTTTCAAGTCAGTATTTGTTTCGGCAAGTTGAAGAAATCCATTGATTATGTTTGACATATTCTCAACATCATCCAAAATGGAAGTCAGTGTTTTTACATAATGGGTTTCATCTCTTGGATTCAACAATGCTACTTCCACCTGCCCCTTTATCGAGGTAACCGGTGTACGAAGTTCGTGTGATGCATTGGACACAAAAAACCTTTCTCTGTCAAAAGCTTTGTTGATCCTCTCCAGCATCTTGTTGAAAGTATGAGCCAATTCTGCAATCTCATCATTGTTCTTTGTTTTCAACATGATGTTGAGGTTTGAGGCTTCAATCTCATCGACCTGGCTGATAATGTCTTTTATTGGCTTCAATGATTGGGTAGCATACAGGTTTCCTGCAATGATGACAAACGTCAGGCTCGCTAAAAAGACAATCAACATGATGATTAACAATTGCTGCAATTCAGACTCACCATAAGCGTCATTAGCTGAGCTCAAAAGGTAGAATTTCTTGTTTTGGAAACGATGAGAAAAAGCTACAAATATTTTTCGGTCATAGTCAATACTATTGTTCTTATCCCAATCCAGTTTTTTAAAAACAGAAAGAGCAATGGATACAGTTTTAGGATCCTTATTGGTATATTGGATATGTCGTAAACTATCAAGGATGATAACGGTAAAATCTTCCATGTTGGTTACGGACAGATGATCGATTATTTTCATAACCTTGACATCGATAGGAGCTGTATTCAGCAATACTAATGTGTTGATCGCTTTATAATGTAAACGGCGCAGAAAGTCTTCCTGACGATGTTTCTGATAAAAGGCATAAATACTGAAGGAAAAAATAATAATAATACCTAGTACCAGAATCGTGAAAATAATAGTTAATCGGTTTTTGATTTTCATGCTCCCAGGTTTTGTCAGTCTTTTAAAACATATCCCATACCAACTCTGGTTTGGATCAGTTGTGGAGTGAAATCTTTATCTATTTTATTGCGAATGAAATTGATATATACATCAACCACGTTGGAATTGATATCATAATCCTGACCCCATACCTTCTCAATCAGTTCAGATCGGCTGACGACTTTGCCCTTGTTTATGGCCAGATATTCCAGTAAAGCATATTCCTTGCTTCTTAATTCAATTTCTATACCTGACCGGGCAACCGTCCTGGCATCCATGTTGATTTCCATGTCTGCAATTTTTAATATGCCTGCGATAACTGCTACAGACCTGCTTCTTTTGAGCAAGACTTTTATCCGGGCTAACAGTTCCTTGAAATCAAAAGGCTTAGCCAGATAATCATCAGCCCCGAATTCAAACCCATGTAGCTTATCTTCCATTGTGCCTAAAGCAGTCAGCATCAGGATAGGTACTTGCACATCTGTTTTCCTGATTAGTTGACAGAGTTCAAAACCATTGATATATGGAAGATTGATGTCAAGGATAATCAAGTCATATTTCAACGATGATGTTAACGATTTTGCCATCATTCCATCATAGGCAATCTCTGCCTCGTAGCCGAATTCTTCTAACCCCATTTTTATAAATGCAGCAACTTTTGGTTCATCTTCTACGATCAGGATTTTCTCCATTGCCTTTCTTATTTTAACTGAGTATAAAGGTATGAAATATCTTTTTTCAAATTTTAAATTTTGGATCTGAAAGCAAAATCATCAAAACAATTTCAATATTAAATGAATGTTAAATTGTAATGATTTGTATTGTAGATAAATGAATAATTATTGATCTAAAATTAATCATGATTTAACCCGAATTTAATGTAATGTTATTTTAAACTTAAACTGGTGTTAACATCCACATAAAAATTAGGACCTACTTTTGAACTCGACAAAGACATGTATTTAAAACAAAAAAAAGTGGAAATGAAAAAATTACAAATTATGTTGATTGCACTGACTTTATTAAGCTTTAATGCTTTTAGTCAAAAAGACACCACTAAGATAAAAAAGGTGTTTGTCCCCTCTGGTAAAGTGTGGGGATATGTTTTTGGTGATTTTGCCGATAAGCTGCATACGAATTCATTCAATATGAGCAATACCCAATACGCAAATACTCCAAAAGATTTTACTTCTTTCGAATTCCGCAGAATCTATCTGGGTTATGATTATGATATTAGTGAACATTTCTCATCACAGTTTCTGTTAGCTTACGAAGGTCAGACCACTTCCGACGGCTCACGCTCTGTATTTATTAAAGCAGCAAACCTGAGATGGAAAAATATCTTCAAAAATTCTGATCTAGTAATGGGACAGATGCCAACATCGACATTTGCTACTATCTCGGAACCAATCTGGGGATATCGTTCATTAGAGAAAACGAGCATGGATATGCGTAAAATTGGTGGCTCGAATGATGTCGGCGTCAGTTTACAAGGTAAGTTCAATGACAAAGGTGACTATGGATACAACCTGATGATTGGGGATGGTTCAGGTGCTAAACCCGAAACGGATAAATTCAAAAAGAAATATGCCGATATCTGGGCCAAGTTTATGGATCAAAAAATAACACTTGACTTTGGTGGTGATAACGAAATCGCACAGACTACACCCTATAAAAAGAGTAAAACCACAATAAAAGGTTTTGCAGCCTATCAAACTCCCCAATTTACAATTGGATTAGAAGTTTTCAGCCAACTTCAGAAAAACAATACCGTATTAACTCAACCCGTTCCTTCAACTGTTAAAGATACTGTAGATGCTGCAGCTTCAGGTCTGTCCATTTTCGCCAAGGGTGTCATCAGCAGTAAGGTAGGTTGGGTGTTGCGTTACGACCATTATAATCCAGATAATAAATTCAATGCTAATGATGTTTACGCAGCTTCATACTCTGGATCTTTTACTGAAGACTTTATCCTTGCCGGTCTCGATTTTCAACCTATAAAGACTGTTCATATCATACCCAATATATGGTATGATGGTTACAATAACCGATATGCTGCAGTTAATAAGTTAAGTAAAAGCAGCTATGACCTGGCCGCAAGAGTTACAGTTTACTATGTTTTCAAATAGTAAACAAAAGGAAGCAAACCTTCTAACTATTGAAATGAAGGACATTTTATAATTTACAATCAGGCTATTCATTCTAAATAAATACATTTATGAAAAAATTCAGATTAGCATCAATTCTTACAATAGCTTTTGTAGGAATCCTATCATCAAGTTATGCAGTTGGTTCAAAACCATTGCCAACTGCACAGACTTCCAACATTGAATTACTGGGTGCAGGCGCAAGCTTCCCTTACCCGCTGTATTCAAAAATGTTTAGTGAATACAACAAACTCACCGGAGTGAAGATCAATTACCAGTCTATTGGTTCAGGTGGCGGTATCAAGCAGTTGATGAGTAAGACCGTTGACTTTGGCGCTTCTGATGCATTTTTAAATGATGAAGATCTTGCAAAGATGCCAGCTTCAGTCGTACATGTTCCAACATGTCTTGGCGCTGATGTACTGACTTATAATCTCCCTGGCAATCCAGTCCTTAAATTCACTCCTGATGTTGTTGCTGATATCTTTTTAGGTAAGATCACAAAATGGAATGATCCCCGTCTTGTTAAACTCAACCCATCTGCTAAACTACCTGATTTGCCGATATCAATTATTCATCGTTCAGACGGAAGCGGAACAACGTTTATATTTACCGATTACCTGTCAAAAGTAAGTCCTGAATGGAGCTCAAAGGTAGGACATAAAACATCTGTTGACTGGCCAGTTGGCCTTGGTGCAAAAGGTAACGAAGGTGTTAGTGGTATGGTAAAACAAACTCCAGGTGCTTTGGGTTATGTAGAATTGATTTATGCTTTGCAAAACAAAATGCCTGTTGGTCTTTTACAAAACAAAAAAGGAAAATATGTTCCAGCATCTATCAAGTCTGTAACTGCTGCAGCAAACGTTACCTTACCTGCTCATGCCCGTGTTTCAATTACCAACACGGATGCTGCTGATGGTTATCCGATCAGTAGTTTCACATGGATACTTCTTTACAAGGATTTGGACTTCAATAATAACAGTGCTGAAAAAGCAAAAGCCATCGTTAAATTGGTTTGGTGGATGACACATGAAGGACAACAATTTAATGCTCCCCTTGCTTATGCTCCATTACCCAAACAAGCTCAGAAAGTAGTTGAGGTTATCCTGAAATCAGTTGTATATAAAGGAAAAAAATTATTATAATAGACCGTTAAATTGGATGTTGATAAATAAGGCAACCCTGTTATATGGGGGAGCCTTATTTAATTTGTTATGGATATGTTGAAAAAGATGAATGAATTGAGGCAAAAGAGATTAACCGGGCAGAAAGAGAACCTTAAGGAAAGGCCCAACGATGTTTATCTTTACGAAAAGATATTCCAAAAGTTTTTGGGAACAACCGGTATTATCTTGATCATCCTTTTACTGTCCATTTTCATTACACTGATTTTTTCCTCGATGCCTTCTATACGGGCTCTTGGGATTCATTTTATTTATGGAAAAGATTGGGATCCCGTCACCGATGAATACGGCGCATTACCCTTTCTGATTGGTACGCTTTTAACCTCCATGTTGGCGCTTATCATTTCCATGCCATTTTCAATCTCAACAGCATTGTTCCTCGGAGAATATTATCCCAAGGGTATTGTCTCAACAATATTCAAAAATATCATAGATCTGCTTGCCAGTATACCATCTGTTATCTATGGTTTCTGGGGGATGGTTATTCTGGTTCCCATTATAAGAAATGTAGAACTAAAATTTGGCTTTCCTCCTTATGGTGTAGGAATCATGACCTCTTCAATTATTCTTGCAATCATGATTATGCCTTATGCTGTATCATTATCGCGGCAAGTCATTACTATGGTTCCGGCTCAGTTAAAAGAAGGTGCATACTCGCTGGGAGCCACCCGTTTTGAGGTCATTAAGAGAATTATCATTCCTTATACCCGTTCCGGATTGTTTGCCGGTGTTCTCCTTGCCCTTGGACGTGCCTTGGGAGAGACCATGGCTGTGACCATGTTGATTGGGAATTCACACGATATTCCCAAGAATATTTTCAGCCCGGGTAATACGATGGCCAGTGTTATTGCCAATGAATTTACTGAAGCTACTGGCAGTGTCTACCTATCTGTACTCATCGAGATGGGACTTTTGCTCTTCATCGTGACTACTTTGATTAATATACTTGGCCGACGAATCATAAAACGTTATACAATCAATTAAGATGGACAAGGTAATCAAACTAAGATTTTATAAAGATAAGCTGTTTAAAGCGTTGGTCATTTTGTTAACAGTGATTTCAACTTTACCATTGTTATTGATTATCTATTACATCGCCCGCCAAGGTATTTCTGCCATCAACTGGGATTTCTTCATCAACCTACCTAAACCTGTTGGAGAGAAGGGGGGGGGGATACTAAATGCGTTGATTGGAAGCGTTATTCTGATCCTGGTTGCCTCAGTGATCGCTATCCCTTTTGGAGCCATGACAGGGCTTTATCTGAATGAATACAGAAAAGATAAACTAGCCTATTGGGTGGGGTTGTGTGTTGATGTCCTTCAGGGTATCCCTTCCATCGTTTTTGGTATCATCATTTATCTTTGGGTTGTAAAAACTTCAGGTCATTTTTCAGCTCTTTCCGGAAGCTTTGCTTTAGCCATTATGATGTTACCTCCTATCATTAAATCAACCGAAGAAACGCTACTTCTAATTCCTGTAACCATTAAGGAAGCAGCGCTTTCTCTGGGAGTTCCATATTATAAAACAGTCCTGCGTGTCGTAATACCAACAAGTTTAAGCGGAATCATTACCGGGAGTTTACTTAGTATTTCCAGGGTGGCAGGGGAGACTGCACCACTGCTTTTTACCGCTTTCGGGAACCCGTTTATCAATACCAACATATTAAAACCAATCAGTAGTTTGCCTCTACTCATTTACAACTATGCGAGCAGTCCTTACGAAGAGTGGCATCAGCTTGCATGGGGCGCCTCATTTGTACTCATCATGATGATTTTGATTATGAATATTGTTACCAAGTTATTAGAAAAGAGATGGAGAATACAATTTTAAGAGTCGAGCACTTCAACGCCTATTTTGGTACAGCTAAAATATTGTCTGATATTAACTTAGAAATACCAAAGAACGAAATCGTCGCAATGATGGGTCCATCTGGATGTGGAAAGACCACTTTCATACGCAGTATCAACCGTTTGCACGAACTGACACCGGGTGCATGGTCTGAAGGTAAAATGTTTTTTCACGATGAAGAAATTTACAAAATGAATCTGATCTTATTGCGTCGTAAGATAGGGATGGTCTTTCAACGTCCAAATCCCTTTCCAACAATGAGCATCTTTGAAAACGTAATATCGGGATATACGCTTAACGATATGAAACTTTCTAAATCAGAAAAGGAAGAGATTGTTGAGGACTCGCTTATAAAGGCAGCACTTTGGAGCGAAGTAAAAGATAACCTACATAAGAAAGGGACTTTCCTTTCAGGTGGACAGCAACAACGACTTTGTATAGCCCGTTCCCTTTCTATGAAACCTGATATCCTTTTGCTCGACGAACCAACCTCTTCACTCGATCCCATTTCTTCTTACAAAATAGAAGAATTGTTACTGGAACTAAAAAACGATTATACCATTATTATCGTAACACACAACACCCAGCAGGCAGGGCGTATCAGTGATCGTGCTGCATTCTTCTATCTCGGGGAAATGGTTGAATATGATTACACTAAGGATATCTTTCTCAATCCAAAAAACAAAACCACCCAAAATTATATTACAGGGAGAATTGGTTGAAACCATTTATTCAGGTATAATTGTAAGTCTTTAAATTTATACCTGTTCAATTTCAATCATATCATCCGGTACATGCGGAATAGTAAAATAAAAGGTAGTCCCGATGCTTTCTTCAGATTCCATCCACATACTGCCTCCAAGTAATACAACCAACCCTTTTGAAATAGAGAGCCCCAGCCCAGTCCCCCCAAATTCCCGGGTATAGGTATCTTCTTCCTGGCGGAAGCGTTCAAATATCAAGGATTGTTTTTCTTTGGAAATGCCTTTACCTGTGTCCTGAACATAAAATTGCAACTTCCCATCAACTGAAGTGTACCCGAATTTGATAAACCCTGTTTTAGTAAACTTTAAGGCATTGCTTAACAGGTTATAAAGGATTTGTCTAATCCTGATGTCATCAGAAACGATCAAACAGTTGTCATCATTAAAAGCCTTTTCAAGAATAAGTTTGATATCGGTTTTATCGCTTAGTATTTTTTTATTTTCATAGGTAATCAGTAATTCATCAAGCAAATGATTGAGGTTGAAACTGACATTGCTCAATGTCAACTGGTTGCTTTGTATTTTTGAAATATCAATGATGTCATTGATAACTGACAAGAGGTGCTGACTGTTAATATGAATGATTTTAATGAATTGTGTCCGGTCTTCTGAAGGAAGTTCATCATCGTCCAGTAACTCCGAAAAACCCAATATACCATTTATCGGGGTTCTGATTTCGTGTGACATGTTATTAAGAAAAGCGGTCTTTAAACGATCACTCTCTTCAGCTTTTTCCTTAGCATTGATTAAGTCAGTTTCAATCTTCTTACGTTCTGTGATGTCACGAACAATAAACTGGTAATAATTAATTCCATTTACCTCCATGCGGCGTCCACTGCTTTCTATAGGAAACTTCTCACCATTCTTGCGCATATTGATGGTTTCATATAGGATTCCGTCATTTTTATCAATGGTATTCAGAATCGCTTTTAATTCATCTTTGGTTTCATAGACATTAAGGAGAGACAGGTTGATTTTCAGTAGATCTTCACGTGGATAACCATAAGAATTGATCGCTTTATCGTTTGCCTCATAAATATTCCCTTTCAGATCAGTGAGAATGATAATATCGTTTGCATATTTTACCAGATAATCAAAATGCTTAAGTATCGCCTGATGCTTATTTTCGGTTTTGATTGACTGACTTTTCCAAATCATATAAATAATAAGTCCACAAAAAAATATCAGCAGTACTGTAAATAAAAAAACCATCGATGCTTGTTTCCGTATTGTCTGATAGACTTCTCCGGTGTCAATTTTTGTAACAATAAACCAATTCGTATTTGGAACAGGTTCTGCATCAGCCAACACATTTATGCCCCGGTAATCAACCCCTTCCATGATACCTTTGTGACCCATAATAACACGAGAAGTCGGTAAAAAAGTGTCATTTAATGATTCACGCAAACTTAAAGAACTATTCTTATAATTACGCAGATCATTGAGATAGAGTATCTGGCCAGCTTCACGACGGATTAATGCGGTTTCACCTGAAGTACTTGTTGTGGGCCAACTTTTTAAAAGCGGGAAAAGATATTTTCTAGGGTCAATATTTAATAAGGCAACTCCAGAACATTCCTCACGTAGTTCAGGATCCAGGTATAGTGGCACCGCTACATAAATACAATAAGTGCTTTTATTATACCATTTGAAATCTGAAATAACGATTTCTTTACTTTTTATAGCCTGATTGATAATTTGTTTTCCGGATTCAGTCAACGGGTTATATGTATTGGTGTTGACAACAACATTAATGGCCGGGTTTACAAGTAATGCATTGGTATAATCAAATTCTTTGAGTAGTGAAAGAATCCACCCCGAAATAATATCAATATTGTTTTTTCGACTGTACCCTTTATTATAATCATGAATATGTTTAATGAATGATTGATCATAAAAGATAGATTTAGCATTGAATAATAAATTGTTACGCCAATTTACAGCTTGTTCGATCTTTAGTCTATTTATAGCAACCAGCTCATTTTGTTTTTCCAGGGTGATGTCTTTTTTCTGATGCTGATACAAGATATACCCCCCCGTGCAAAGTATTACGGTAAGGAAAATGAAAATTGCGAGTAGGGCAAAAGATGATTTACGTGTGTTAGAAATGGACATATTCATTTCATCTTACTTATAAATACCTTGTTGTTTGTTTTTCAGAGATACATTGCCCGGTTTAAATAATCAAAAGGAGAATACCTGTAAATGATAATTTAGTTTGAAACCTAAGCCGTCATTGTATCCCTCTCAACTGAGGACTAATTGATGATCCATTGATTTGATTTTATTGATGATACCCGGAAATAATTTTAACGTTTCCATCGTTTTATCAATTTCAAAATTATCAACATGTTGACAAATTTTGGTTCCATAATCCGTGAGGACTTTAAAAAAATTTGCCTCACCAAATAAGATCAATCCTTTACCGAAGTAGTCAATTTGTTCGATCAGTTGTCTTTTAATCACGCTTCTATTGAGCGGAAGAAAGTCTTTTTCCAGCACATTAATTACATAGACCCAATTCGTCCTTTGTGAATTTGTCAGTTCTGAAACATCGGAAAATGTAACTTTATTGAGTCATCCTGTATCAGCAGTTAATGTTCTTGCATCTTCAAACCTGATGATCGTGTTCAGTGGATTCCTGATTTCATGAGACATGTTTGCGAGAAAAACACTTTTTGCAAGGTTCTGTGCATGTGCAATTTCGACATTAGTGGCTTTCTGAGGGTTTTCATCGTAATGGCTACTTCGTTTTTCTGTGCCGATTACCATGTAACCAATGAGTTTACCAGAATCATCATTTATGGAATTCACCGAAACTTTAACATGAACGAGTCTGCCAGTTTTACTGATATAGGTCAGGGCACATAAATCCTCAATGCCTTCTGCCGCAATGAATACAACAGTATCGAACCCGATGTTGATACAGGTCTCAAATTCTGCGTTCATTTCATCATTCCGTTTCATCAAATCAACTGGATCGCAAATATCAGTCAGCGAAAGTCTGTTTACTACCTCAGCTGCTGTGAATCCTAAAGATAACTCGGCTCCTGCATTGAATAAAGTGATAACCCCGAACGGGTCAGTTGCAATACACAAAAGATTTGAACAATTGTGCAGCATATGATGCATTGCATTTGTAAATAGCGATAGATTATTCATTATACCATTGCCGACCAATCGGTTCAATTCAACGGTATCCTTTATATGTGCACTGGTTATATAATTTTCAGACATTTTTTTTATAATAGAAGGTTTACAAATTCAAGTGAGATGAGTGGTGATTATTCTGTCACGATAATAACCCGGACTCATAATGTAAAGTAAACCCTTAATTATAAAAAGATTGTTACATAATTATATAATTGAATTACATAATTATGATTCAAAATAATCAGAATCACTACAAATCTGAAGTTTGGAGTATTTGTTGAAGCCACTGGTGCAGATTTCGCTCAACCACGGGTATTCGGCTTTTAGTTTTTGGACAACTGTCTTATCCTGATATAGGTTGACAAAAATTAATATTAATTGTTAATCTATATTAGGATAAAACATTGGTAAATAGAAGGATTTTTATTGATCTTTGTCAAGTGTTAAAATGAACTGTATGGAAATGGATGATCGAATAGTCTTAACTTCCTATGATCAGATGAAAGCAGAGTTTATCAGGATTCTTCTAAAGTTTGGATCCTCAGAACTGAATGCTGAAAAATGTGCTGAAATATTTGCAATGATTAGTCCGGGGCCACTAAATACATCATTTGGGAACAGGTAACAAGTCTGTAACAATCATAAAGTTATTTTCAACAATGCATATTCTTCTCAGCATGTAATTTGTCGAATAAATATTATCATTACATTTGCTCACCCTACAATTTGAATAGTTATTCTGATGGTGAAATTATTAAAGTCTCTTTTGAGGCAACTTCTCTTCTGGATCGTGTTTTTTGCACTGGCCCGGACTGTTTTTCTAATCTATAATGTTCAGGAACTAAACAGTGATAAAATTCCATTCTTTGATATTATTTCGAGCTATTGGTTTGGCCTGAAACTCGACATTGCTACGGCCTGTTATTTTCTTGTATTTCCATTGTTGATTGTTCTGGTGCAATCAGTTTATACAACGAAGTGGTTGGATAAGGTCAACCGTATTTACACATCTATAATGATCGTCCTGTTTTCTTTGATCACAACTACGGAACTGGGGATATATCCTGAATGGGGCACCAAGCTTCATTATAAAGCTTTGATGTACATTACCCATCCGACCGAAATCTACCAGTCATCCAATAGTCTTACCTTTTTTATTCTTTTGCTGATAACCATAGTTTTGTCTTTTGTTGGTATCATTCTTTACAGGAAGTTCTTTTATAAGGAAGTCAGATTCACTTATCATTACTGGATGCGGCCACTGGGAATTATTCTTATCGCAGCTCCTTTTATGTTTATTGGGATGAGGGGTGGTATTCAACAGATTCCCATCAATCAAAGTCAATCTTATTACTCAAAGTACAATATATTGAATCTGGCATCTGTCAATTCCGGGTTCAACTTGTTTATCAGCGTGAGCGAGAATATGGCTAATTTCAATAAGAATCCTTTCGCGTTGTATCCTGAAAAGGAAGCCGAAGCTGAGGTGAAAAGAATTTTCTATACACCGAGTGACAGTACTTTGGATATTCTGACTACGAAGCGGCCCAACGTAGTCCTGATCATTCTGGAGAGTTGGTCAGCTGATCTGATTGAATCTCTGGGAGGTACTCCCGGAATTACACCTCAGTTCCATAAACTGGAAAAGGGTGGGGTGCTTTTCACTAACCTGATATCGAGCGGAACACGTTCAGAACAGGGTATGGCCTGTATCTTTGGGGGGTTCCCCGGTCATGCTATTTCCAGCATTACCGTTCAACCCGACAAGTATCCTAAGATGCCAAGCTTGCCGAAAGTATTAAAGAAGCAGGGTTATCAGACTTCCTACTATTATGGAGGACAACTGATATACGGTAACATTAAAGGATATATCATGTCGAATGGTTTTGACAAGGTCCGCGAGGTTTATGACTTCGGCAATGACGTGATAAAAGGTAAGCTTGGAGTTCATGATGAGTTTGTATTAGAACGCCAGCACAAGGAACTGAATGCAACCAAAGAACCTTTCTTCTCTGCCCTGTTCACCCTCAGTTCGCATTCTCCTTTTGATCAACCGATGCCTGAAATGTTACATTGGAATGTGAAAGAACGCCAGTATCTCAACTCAGCCTATTATACCGATGACTGCCTGGGGAAATATTTCGCTAAGGTCAGTAAAGAGCCCTGGTACAAGAATACACTGTTTATTTTAGTGGCTGATCATAGCCATGGATCGAATAAAGACTGGCCGAGATCGACTCCGATGTTTCATCATATCCCGATGCTTTTTTATGGTGATGTGATTAAACCTGAATACCGTGGATATAAATGTGACCATCTGGGTGGTCACCATGATCTGGCTGCCACATTACTTCACCAGTTAAATCTTGATGCAAAGCCTTTCAGATGGAGCATTGATCTCTTGAATCCCAAAAGCCCTGCTTATGGATATTTTTCATTTGAAGAGGGGGTAGGCTGGGTCAGGAAATCGGGTTATTTTGCTTATGATGAACGAATGAAGCATTATTATCAGTTGCGCTTGCCTGCTAATGAAAAGGATAGCATTTTAAAAGAAGGGAAATCCTTTTTACAGGTCTTATTTGATGATTATATGCATTACTAACAGGGAAATATGAAATCTATAAAAATACCTTTTCTAATTAGAAAGGCCTTGATCAGACGTCGTTTTTCAGTCGTTATTCTTAACTGGATGATCATTCTTTCCATTCTTCCTATTTGTTTGATAGGCTATATGTGGACTTCGGAACGCATCACACAAGCCAACAATGATGCGCATAAATTGAAAAATGAATATATTGAAATTCAGAAAGCCTTAATCAAAACCCAGATAGATGCACAGATCCAGGATATCGATTTTGAATTGGACATGATTGTTAAATACAATCTGAAATCATCAAAAAATACTGCAATTGAATTTGATGCAAAATTAAGACAGGAAATTCTGACAAGATTCAGTAAAATAAAGTTTGGTCCCGAAGGATATATTTTTGTGAATACACTTGACGGTAAGGCTTTGATTTATGATGGAAAATTACAGGAAAAACCTCTTGATATTTTTAAATCAGGGAAGAAGGAATGGATTGACAGCTATTTGATGCAGAGCAATGGATTAAATGTAGATAGTGGAAGATTCTTCAAATATGTCTTTAAGAAACATTCCAGCGATGCAAAAAGCTACAAAATGTCCTATGTCAGAAAGTATAATCGACTGGGATGGATCATTGGAACAGGGGTCTATTATGATGAAATTGACAAAACAATCAATATTGAAAGAGCTAAGATCAAAGATAGAATTCAAAACGATATTCTTCGCCTAATGCTGCTGATTGTGTTTATGATCATTATCCTCATAATTGTCAACAAAATCATCAATAAATCAATCAGTCAAAACATTACAGCATTTAAAAAGGTCTTTTCAAAGGCTGCCAATGATTTTACAATGGTCGATCTGGATACTATGAAGCATGAAGAATTTCAGGATCTGGCCGCATCGGCAAATAAGATGATCGAAGAACGCAATCACTTCTTTCATGCACTCAGTCAGGAGCATATATTGTTGCGTTCATTGATTGATGCAGTTCCCAACCTTATATTTTATAAAGATATTAATAGTCGGTATCTGGGGTGCAATCATGCCTTTGCAGAGTATATGGGACACGACGAGAGCGAGATCATCGGACATACTGACATTGATTTACTGGGTGGTGAACGAGCAGTTATCTATCATGAAACAGACCGGAAATTGCTTGAGTCGAAGAAGCTGATGAAGAATGAAGAGTTGATTACCTATCCGGATGGAAAACAGCTCAGGTATGAAACCATAAAGACCACATTTAATGATGTGGATGGAAATGTCCAGGGTATCATTGGTATCAGTCATGATATCACGGCTCGCTATGCAATGGAAGAACAGCTCAGGATTGCCAAAGATCAGGCTGAAGAAAGCAATCGCTTGAAGACAGCTTTCCTTGCAAACATGTCGCACGAGATCAGGACTCCTCTTAATGCCATCATTGGTTTTTCAAATTTGCTGGTTTACGATGATATTGAAGCTGAAGATAGAGAAACTTATTCACGACTGATCACACAAAGTGGTGACTCGTTGGCCAATCTGATCAATGATATAGTCGATATGGCGAAGATTGAATCAGGACAGGTTGCTGTAGAGAATAAGTTGTTCCCTGTTAATGAAGTCATGCATGATCTGTTGATCATGTATCGTGAAAGGGTGATCCAGATCGAAATGCCAATCACGATGAAATATGATCCCGATCCTCTTTATCCGGAGCTTTCGTTAAATACGGATCAATACCGAATGAAGCAGGTGATCATGAATCTGTTGAATAACGCGTTGAAGTTTTCAGTGAAAGGGACGGTCACTTATGGATACAGGGTTAAAGATGCGTACTGTAATTTCTTCGTTCAGGACGAGGGTATTGGAATCAAGGAACAGAGTCTTAAAGTGATTTTTGATGCCTTCACACAAGTGGATGGGACCTATAGCCGTCAATATGGCGGGGTAGGGTTAGGGCTCTCTATTTCCAAAAGACTGGTCGAGCTGATGGATGGGCAGATCTGGGTTGAATCTGAACCGGGAGTGGGTTCTAAATTCAGTTTCAGATTGCCTTTGAGCTAAAGTCCTTGAGGGACGTCATGATTGTAGCAAATATCTGGATTTCTTTTTTAGTCCCGAAGGGACGTCATGATTGTAACACGTTTTCATTGATTTTCTTCAGCCCCGCAGGGGCTCAATACATTAGCCCAGGGCGAAGCCCTGGGTCTGGATTCAATGCCACCACCCAAAAGCCCTGCCAGGGCGCAAGAAAAAGAAAATATTTATGGGTCAATTAGATGAGGTCAGCTCCCGTTTAATTCTTTGCTAATTATGAAAATCTTTGTAAGTTTACACAATCAATTAAATACGATAATCCTAATTTACTTTACGTGGAAAACTTTCCTTTATTTGATTTCCTTTTTATTATCCTTGCAGCGGTCGTTTTACTTCTTGTAAATCATTTTGTTGACGCACAAGTTATTTCAAAATATTCATTTCTGTTCGTCCTTGCTGCATACTATGTTGGGAAACGCTTGGGAAAAGCAGAAATGAGGAAAACCAAAGTTAAGGAGTAATAGCACACGCTGACCCCATTTTTTCTACAAAAATATTATATGTTGGTTGAGTATCGGCTGTCCGGTAAAGTTTGTACTTTTGCTCATGGTGGTCTTAGGAGTGTGGTAACTACAAAAGTAACCATCATGAGTTGGACTTAAGGGATCAACCCTCTTTTTATTTTTTTACCGGACAGTGATTCTCAATAATAACATATAAAATAATTATCATGATTAAAAGATTGATTTTGACATTATTTATTGCAGGATTAGTGCAAACAGCTTATCCGCAACTGGGGCTTAATCTGAATAAACCAGAACGGATAGAAGAGATGAAAAATGCTGGTTTTGGGATGTTTATTCACTGGGGTGTTGACGTTCAGTTGGGAGGGGTGATAAGCCATCAATTAGTTGGGGCATCGGAGGATTATTTTAATAAATATATCAACGATTTGCCAAAAACATTCGATCCAATGGAATGGAATCCTGAGAAAGCAGTCATTCTTGCAAAAAATGCCGGTATGAAATACATTGTGCTAACGGCAAAACATCATTCAGGCTTTTGTCTTTGGAATACTAAGACTACAGCCTTTAACATCATGAATACGCCATATAAAAAGGATATCCTGAAAGGATTGGTAGACGCTTGCCGGAAATGGGGGCTCATGGTAGGGATCTATTATTCTCCCGAAGATTTTGTATTTTGTTATCAGAATGGAATTAAAGACATTGGAAGAAGACAAGATGGTCATTGGGAGAGGGCCAAGTCTATTCAGGATAAGTATAAGAAATTTGTTCTTGATCAAACTACAGAGTTAATGAAGAATTATGGCCCTATTGATTTGTTTTTTATTGATAGTGAAATACTCAGAGAAGAGGTAAAACAGAAAGTCTGGGAAATACAACCAAATTGTGTAATTACAAGAGGCGCAATTCCAACACCGGAACAATTTGTTCCAGGTGAATCAAGTACAACTTATTGGGAAACGAATATGACAATGGGGAATGAATGGAATTATAAGCCAACGAATGATCATTACAAAACAGGTACTGAACTTATTGATATACTCATTGAAACCCGTGCTAAAGGGGGCTCTTATTTGCTCAATATTGGTCCTGACCAATGGGGTAATATAAACGAAGGCCAGATGGGTTTATTGATGGAAATGGGTGCCTGGAATTTTGTGAACCACGAAGCAATTCAAAACGTAGAATCCTGGATTATTCCAAATGAAGAGAATCTCTGGATTTCGAAAAGTAAAGAAAAGAAAACGGTGTATGTTTATATTACCGGTGAACCAAATTGGGCTTTTGGTGATCGGAAAAAATTTCTTTTGAAATCGGTTAAAGCAACCGCTGAAACGAAAATAAGTGTTTTAGGTACGACAGGTAAAATTGTCGAATATCGTCCTCAAACAGATGGTATGCCTTATTTCCATCAAACTACCAATGGCCTTGCATTTGATGTGGTGAGATCTCAACGGATGTACACGGATTACACATGGCCCAATCCAATAGTGGTTAAACTTGAGAATGTGGAGCCCGCATTTACCCTTTCGAAATTCAATACTCTCAGCGCTACCCGAAAAAGCAAATCGGTTGTCTTTAAATCCAAAGTTGAAGCGCTGGGCAATTGTAAGGAATATAAAATTGGGTTTGAATACCGCTCATCAAAAGGCGCGCCCAACAGAGGTGAAGATGAAGGATGGAAAAGTACGGGTTTCTATCAAGTTACTACTAAAGGGGAATATAGTTCTGAAATAAACTTAGGCGATGATGACAACATATTATCCGGAAATTACGAATATAGAGCCGTGCTGTCGCAGGATGGCTTAATGACTCCGGGTAGTGTTTTGAAATCAAGGGAAATTATATCACCTGAATAATTTCGAGGGTAAAATGGGGTCAAGTACCCATTTAATTTAGTTCAGACCGGTTCGAAAATCATTGATGTCAACTTTTCCTGCTTTAGTTGCAGCTTCAGCAATTGATTGCTGAATTTCATAACTGGCGTTTTCCAGGTTTTTAGCAATTATCCTTTCAGCATTCTTTAAATATTCAGGATTATTTCGATCTGGCATCATGTTGATATCCGGCATTCCCGTCGACATTGCTGTTAGATCAACTTTACTGAAGTCAGAAGCGGCCCCCTCTAAATCACCTGTACACATTTTCACAAAAGCACTGTTGATATAAATATCTTTATAGTTAGGGTCGAGCTCAATCACCTTATCGAAATCTTTGACTGCACTGTCAAACAATTGTAATTTGATCTTTTCACGACCCATTCTAAAATAAGCCTGAGGTTCATTGGGATCAATCAAAATCGTCTGATCAAAATCTTTTATTGCACCCTCACTATCTTCTAAATTCGCTTTCGCAACCCCCCTGCATAAATATAAAAAGGAAGTATGTGGTTCAAGACTAATAGCCCTAGTTAAATCTTCAATTGCACCTAAATAATCATTCGACTCTAATTTTGCAATACCTCTGTTGTGATATGAATTATAACTAGTTGGGTCCAGTTCCAGGACTTTATCAAAATCTTTTACAGCCTCTTTATTCAGTCTCAAAGCTCTTTTTGCAGAAGCTCTACTGGTATAAGCCTTAACAAATTCAGGATCAATTTCCAATGCTTTATTGTAATCATTAACAGCGCCCATATAATCTTGCAACTCAGCCTTTACATGACTCCTGAATAAATAAGGTTCCTTACAATTGGCGTTCAACCCGATCGCTCTGTCATAATCAATTAATGCATCTTCAATTTTGCCCATATTACTATTGGCATAACCCCTGATGATATGTCCTTCGAAAGATAATGGATCACTTTCGATCATTATTTCAGCTTTAATTAATAAAGCAGGAAAATCTTTGGATTGTAATGTTGTTGATAAAATTTTGGAAATAGACTTTTCGGTATGCTCTTTCATCTTTTTTTGATTTAGATTAATACAAATTTGCCTCTGAAAAATTTCAGGTAACTAATCATTTTACTATTGTAAAGGTTGCAATTAAATTTTTTTTAAGCAAATTTTTCCTATTTTTTTTCATTTATTCTTGAAAAAGAGAAAAAATGATGCTTTTTTTCTCACGAAAAGTCACTTTTTTCACAAAAGTTATTACTTTTCTCTCAATAAAGGCGCAAAATTCCATTGAAATGATCCTCTAAAACCTTAAGAACAGGTCATAAAGCCAGGTTCTTTTATGTTTTTTTTCTTTTTTTATGGAAAAAATCACCCCTTTTTTCGCAGTTTTCCATCTTTTCTGAGAAAAAAGAGCCCTTTTTGTAGAAAATAAGACCGTTTTTTTAGAGAAAAAATCACAATTTGTTTATCATCAAGGCGCTTTCGTTTATAATAGCGTAGCACTATTCTGGTAATACTCTTCTTTGTAATATACCCGGGCGAATGCTAAATGGGGTTTGTTAGGGGGTTCCAACGTATCATACGTACCATGGAACATACTAACAAACTCTTAACAAACCCGGAACAGATACGGAGTTGACCAGGGTTTTCCTTAAGTCTTATGAGCATTATAGGTGGGTATTCCTTGAAGGAGTTTATGAGATCGGTTTTGAATTTAATGTTTCCCGACCTTAAAGTTCAATTTAGGTCTTTTCTGGCATTATTAAATAAAATGAGAGAGAAAGTGTAATAAATTGAAATTGGATATATAATGTTTAAATAGTGCAATATGATGTCGGATCAGGCACAACCCGGAATACTGAAAGTAGCATCGGGTGAAATGGTTACGGCTTTTGAACTGATTACACAGGGTTTGGCTTTCTTTATCACACTTGTTACTTTGTGGAGTGCTCGTCCGCTAAAGATGACAAACGAACTCAAGTTCCTGTTAGGAGGATTGCTTGGTTTTGCATTGGCAGTTCCGGCCGGGATACTTCAAGCTGACCTGGGATTAAACAGGATTCTGCACAATACCCAATGGATCATTGGTCCTCATGTACATGTGGCTATCCTGATAG
>Ga0209125_1000284_pt1 | contig 74568 bp, 78 predicted proteins | sample BarGraIncub1131A_FD_184503 | JGI IMG/M metagenome (GOLD analysis project Ga0209125, IMG submission 184503) | Arctic peat soil microbial communities from Barrow, Alaska - Barrow Graham LP Incubations 11-31A (SPAdes) (version 2) | ecosystem: Environmental > Terrestrial > Soil > Wetlands > Peat...
CTGCAAAATGATTCATTTGCTCACTTTTTATCCCTAAAATGCGATTAAGAATCAAGGCTATTCCAGCGAAAATTATAATGGCAATAAAAGTTGAACTGTAATCCCCGCCAGATCTTTCCAATAAAAAACTTGAAATCAATGGACCGATCATGGCTGCCGGTATGAGTGAAAAATTCGAAAGACTAAAATTCAGAGGATAGTTTTTCGATCCATAACGTGAATTAATAAACACTGATGACATTGCCGGCACCCCTCCATAACAAACGCCTACGGATAAAAGACCAATAAAGATTAATATAACATTTTGGAAGGTTGCTCCCATTAATAAGGAAAAACCGGCTATCAGTAACAGGATATTATTGATCAACATCGCTTTGTTTCGACCCATTTTATCAAACAAGGTTCCAAACAATACACGACCACCGCCGTTAAATACCGAAACCAATAATCCCAATTGGGCAGGAGCGCCGAAGGCAATGGCAATAGTTGCCGCACTTCCGATAATGAGCAAACCCGATGAAGTGATCATAATCACCCAAAAGAAAAAAGACCAGAATACAGCTGTTTTTAACATTTCAATGGCTGAATATTCTTTCTTTTGACTTTTTTCATTCTTGACTATTGCTTGACTCATTCCTGCGATTAATGGTTTTTTCATGAAAAAAGAACCTGCTGCCAGGATGACAGCTCCCATTACAGCCAAATAGAAAAAGGTTTCCAATACACCAAAGCTTCCAATCATGCTACTGATCAGTGTCCCGAGGATTAAGCCCCCTAAACCAAATCCCATTAATAAAATACCCGAAGCTAACCCTGCTTTTTCAGAAAACCATGGCACAACCGCACTGAGAATGGCATTATATCCCATACCCACACCCGTTCCGCAAAGTACCCCATAAAAAATATACAGGGTTAATAAACTTTGGTCGGGTTGGGTGACATCAATGGTTGAAACACCAAAAAATCCAACAAAAAGTAAAACTGCTGCAATTAAAACAATGAATTGGTTCTTAATCACCTTGGTTAATTGTCCACTGGCAAATCCACCCAGGCAAAAAAAGATAATGGAAATTGTAAAATTAAGAGATAAGTCCGTTGCAGTCCAGGTTTCGAATACTTTGTTGAGTGGGGCTCTAAAAATTGACCACGCATACAGTAATCCTAAAAACATTAACATGATTGTTCCTACAATTAAGTAGATCCATCTTTTCTTACTTTCGTTTTTCATCAGTTCTTCCATGTTTTTTACATCCACTCCCTAAATTTTTTTACTTATTGTATCAGCTGAATTCATATTATACAAGAATTATTCGCTAATTATGCATATGTTTTCATTTTATATGTTAAGCTTTATAGGACTGGACACTTTTTAATAAAAAGTTTACAATAGAAATATTATCTTTTATAGGAGGACACCATGGATTTTAGTTTTTTTATTGGGCCAATCGTCGGAGGAATTATCGGGCTAATCACCAATGGAATCGCCATTCGTATGCTATTTCGCCCGTTAAAAGCTGTGAGGATTTTCGAATTTAACCTGCCCTTCACCCCAGGGCTTATTCCAAAAGAAAAACCCCGTATTGCGAAATCGTTAGGGAAAGTGGTTGCTCATACATTAGTCAATGAGGAAGTGGTGAAAAAGGGTTTATTATCACAGGAAATGGATAATAAAATCATAAACGCCATGGATCAATGGATAGAAAAAAACCGCAACAGTGACCAGACTCTTCAAGAAATTCTTCTTAACTTTACCGGTGAAGAACCCGGTTTAAATCTCATTAGCGACGTTAAAAGCAAAGTCACTCGACTTTCATATGGGCGGATGATCAATTTACAACTCGGTGAACTTTTATCCGAGGTCGCTGTGGTCGAAATCGTCAGTAATCTCCAGGGTTCCATGTTTGCCATATTAATTAATGATGGCCTCATTAAATCTGCAAAGGTCAAAATTGCAGATATTATTGATCACCTCATTGAGTCAAAAGGTGAAGACATTTTACAAAGCATTGTCGATAGTGAAGCAGATAATCTATTGGAATCAAGGCTTTGCGATTTGTATAGTCAATACGAAGGGCGGATTCCTAGAGCGACGCAGTGGATACTCAATGCCTATCATGAGGTTGTTGAGAAAAACATCGGGACCATGCTGCATGCCCTGGATCTTTCACAGCTGGTTGAAGATCAAATCAATAGTTTTGATGTTTTGGAATTCGAAAAAATCATTTTTGAAATTATGCGAAAAGAATTAAATGCCATCGTTTGGTTAGGTGGCCTTTTAGGCGGTATCATGGGATTGTTCATGTCCTTCGTTTAATCGTGTTGCATTATATTTATAAGATAGGAGCTTATTATGACAAAAGAAATTAACATTAATTGGGAAACTCTGGGTTTTGATTACATCAAAACCGATTTGCGGTATATATCTTTCTGGAAAGACGGAAAATGGGACGATGGAAAATTAACCGAAGATAATACCCTTCATTTAGGGGAAGCCTCTCCTTGCCTTCACTATGGCCAGGAGTGCTTTGAAGGTCTGAAGGCTTATCGAACAAAAAGTGGAGAGATTCAATTATTCAGAGTCGATCAAAATGCCAAACGGTTCAAGGATTCCTGCGGACGTCTGCTAATGCCGGAAATTCCGACCGAAACTTTTATTCAAGCCTGTATTGACGTTGTCAAAGCCAATGAAGTCTATCTTCCCCCCTATGGTACCGGAGGATCTCTTTATTTACGGCCCATTATGCTGGGGATTGGAAACAGCATTGCGGTGAAACCCGCAACCGAATATGTATTCACAGTTTTTTGTATGCCGGTAGGCGCCTATTTCAAAGGCGGAATGACCCCGGTGAATTTCATGATTTCTGACTACGACCGTGCGGCATGTTACGGCACCGGTCAGCATAAAGTCGGAGGCAACTATGCCGCCTCTTTAATCGCCCACGACATTGCCGTTAAAAGGGGCTTTGCGGATTGTATTTACCTGGACCCCACCACTCATACTAAAATCGAAGAGGTTGGTGCAGCTAATTTCTTTGGCATTACCAGGGATAATCGTTTCATTACCCCTATCTCCTGTTCCATTCTCCCCAGCATCACCAAGTATTCTCTATTGTACTTAGCAGAAAATATTTTAGGTTTGAAAGTTTCAGAAGAAGATGTCTTTATTGATGAACTGGATATGTTTTCCGAAGCAGGTGCCTGTGGTACCGCTGCGGTGATTACCCCCATTGGCGGCATCGAGTATCATAACAGACTATATGTTTTTTACAGCGAAACCGAGGTTGGCCCGGTAACACGGAAATTATACGATACCCTGACTGCCATTCAACTGGGAGATTTGGAAGGTCCTGAAGGCTGGATCACCAAACTTTAGTCGAAATTTATGGTATAATAATTAAATATCGCTGGATTTTAATAATAAAAATAAAAATTTTGTTTTGAAAGGATTAAATATGGACCCTGACCCTGCGAATTTTGTTTTCCAAATTTTTGTCATTGCTATACTGACGTTGATTAATGCTTTTTTTTCTTCAGCAGAAATGGCAATTGTCTCAGTGAATAAAAACAAACTCAAACTTTTGGTGGAAGAAGGCAATAAAAATGCCGGTCTCTTAGCCAAGCTGATTAAAGAACCCACTAAATTTCTGTCAACCATTCAAGTTGGTATTACTTTCGCCGGATTATTTTCAAGTGCTTATGCTGCAACCGGCATTTCCGGTGAATTTGGTTTGTGGCTGGCACAATTTAATATTCCTTACAGCCAGCAGATCGCGTTAATCCTGGTGACCATTTCTTTATCCTATATCACCCTTGTTTTCGGTGAATTATATCCTAAAAGATTGGCCCTGAAAAAATCTGAAGAAATCGCCCTTTTTTCGGTGAGACCCATTTTATTTTTTTTAAAATTGACGGCTCCCTTTGTGAAATTGCTTTCAATGTCTACGAATTTACTGATTCGATTAACCGGGATCAATGTGGAAGATTTGGAAGAAAAAGTTTCAAGAGAAGAAATCAGATCTTTTGTTGAAGTCGGACAAGAACACGGAGCTATTAATGAAACTGAAAAGGATATGATCAATAGTATTTTTGAGTTTGACAATAAACTTGCAGAAGAGATTATGACCCCGCGCACCGAAGTCTATTTAATCAATATTGAAAAGCCACTGAAAGAACACCTCAACGAGTTATTAACTTTAAAGCATTCAAGAGTCCCTGTTTTTGAAGGTGACAGCGATAATATCATTGGTGTTCTCTACATGAAAGACTTTATTGCCGAAGCCTATAAAGTCGGGTTTGAAAATGTGGAATTAATCAATATTATTCGTCCGGCTTACTTTGTCCCTGAAAGAAAAAATATTGATGAATTATTTAAGGATCTCCAAGCTTCGAAAATGCAGATTGCCGTTTTAATTGATGAGTATGGCGGCTTCTCTGGGATTGTCACCATGGAAGATTTAATCGAAGAAGTCATGGGTAAATTGGAAGATGAATACGATAACGAAGATCCGGATATAAAAAAAATTGATGACACCACTTTTATTGTCAACGGTCAAATACCCGTTGATGAATTAAATGAAGACCTAGTCCTTGATTTGGATGAGGATTCAGAAGACTATGACACACTGAGTGGCTTTTTGATTATGCATCTTGGTCATATCCCAGATGATGGTGAAGAATTTACCATTGAACAAAATAATATTATATTCACCATTGAAGAAGTCAAAGATAAACGCGTGGAAAGTGTCAAAATAAAAATTAAAAAATAACACCATGGAATCCAGAAAGTCAGATTGGACTTTCTGGATTTTTTTACCCATGATTTTAAAATATTTGGTGGTGTGGTGGTTGCACTATTATACAATAAGAGCATCCTGACAAATATTGTCTTTGAACTATTCTAAGTCTGGTCCTCTTTGCTCGGGGCGACCCTTTCACTGGGGTTGACCTGTTTTTTGAGTTTTCGTTTTTTACGGGTTGCAATCCGAATAATAATAAACAAAAGGATGAGAATCACAATGGTGATGAGACCATAAACCATAATGGCAAATTCATTGGGATTATTGAGAATTGCCCCGAGGCTGTTGTTATCATCAACATTTTTTCGTTCATGGGTTTCATTGTAATAGTCTGGAATAACAGAAACACCTTCTTTTTTGTCAAAACTCGAGATGTAGGTTGCCAGGGTGATCCATTCTTTTACTTCGGAACCATTGTTATAAATAATGTAGTCTTCAAAATTTGTTACCGGATTTCCATTTTTATCCTTTGGAACCAGAGAAATGATACCAAAGGTTTGGGCTTGAACAGCCCCAAGCATCTGACAGGAATACAAGCCGGCAACCACGCGGTAGAGTTTATCATCCTCAAGTTTTGCAACCCCTTGATTTGTCACTAAATGAGCATCTGTGACCTTATTAAAGATCAACCGATGTGGGTTAAAGGTGAAATCCAAACCTGAGGTGTAGAGCTGAGCATCAGACATCAAAGCTGTAACGGATGCATCAACTTCAGCCACTGATTTTAATTCTTTTCCGGTTAAATAAATACTCACCAATGGATACCCGGGAACCCCATCTTTTCCAATACCAAGAGAGCTGACGTTAAAGGCATCCGAAACGGTGAGGTCTCCTTGGGTAATAGAATTGCGAATCACACCATTGGGAACAATGGCAGCGGCAATCTCTTCGTAATTCGCTCCTTCTGCCTGTTTTACGCCATGGATATACGCATCCGTAATTAAGTTACCCAGTGGACTTTCAGCATTGGCTTTAGTAAGGTCAGATAAGGTCTGAAAAGAAAAGGGAGATCGGGCAATGAGCTGATCAAAGGTATAACCATACTGGTTCAAGAAAGTCTCTTGAACCTTTGCTTTAAAACCATTGATCTTTTCAAGAGCATCGCTTTCTGATGGGATATTAGAGGTTATAGGTGTCAGTGCATAGGTATCAACCTTCCAACGTCCATTGCCATCGGGGTCTAATACAATTTTCCCCAGGTATCGTCCATAAGCATCCGCAGCGACGATCATGGTATTCCCTGAAATAATGGGTTCTTCCAAAGTACTGTGGGTATGCCCACTGATAATCAGGTCAATATCAGGGACATTCTTGGCTAATATTTGATCTTCTGATTTACTGGGATCCGGGTTAATCCCGGAATGGGATAAGGCAATAATCATATCCACCCCTTCCCCTTTGAGCTCTCCGACAATGCGTTTTGCAGCAGTGGTATTGTCTTCAAAATCAACCGCTGCAGTTGGAGCAGTGGCAGCAGCATCTTTTCCAAACAGCCCAAAAACTCCGATTTTAACACCATTTTTTTCAATGATGGTGTAGTCTTTAAGACCAATCCCATTAAAGGCAGTTTTTAGATCAGCAAGTTCCGGGGTAAGGTTTCCTGACTTATCCAAAGGAAAAATGATGTTTGAGGCAACCAATTGGGGTAATGGGTCCCCACTGGATACCGCTGCATTTAGCATGTCTGTTAAGCCACTGGTTCTGTAATCAAATTCATGATTTCCAAGAGTCGTTGCATCATAACCCAAGTTCCCTAACATCCTTAGTTCAGACGCATCGGTTTGAAATAAGGTTTGAAATAAGGTGCCCATGGAAAAATCCCCGGCATCCACCACCAGCGGATCTGAACCTAGGGCTTTTTCATTATTAATCAGGGTTTTGATCCGAGCAAAGCCACCGGCTTCTGTAACTACACCGTTGTCACTTATTTTATAGGGTAAAAAGTTGGAATGGGTATCTGAGGTAAATAGAACAGTCACTTTATTTTCAGCTGCCGTCACAGGAAAAACCCATGCAAAAAATAAAACCATAATTGTCAGGATTCCTAAAAGCAAAGCCCCTTTTTTTTTCATTTTTTCACCTTCTTTTTCTTCTTTCGCACTGTGTATCCAAAACTTCCGTATTTTTTACCAAGCCCAAAATATTCCCCATGAACATAGGCAAGGAGTCCTGCTTTATCTAAATGAAGCTTTCCATTAGCATCAAGGAGGTCTTCTTTAACATGTACCCCTAAAATGTCAGAAATAAACAAATCGTGGGTGCCAAGAGGCACGATTTCTTTCACATGGCATTCCAAACACACCGGGCTGTCGGTGAGCATCGGCGCTTTCACCAAATCTCCAGGGTCCAGGGCCAAATTCATGAGCTCAATTTTATTCACATCGCGACCAGACCTGACACCGCAAAAATCAACGGCTTTCACCAAATCCACAGTGGAAAGGTTAATGGTAAATTCACGGGTTTCGTTGATAATTTCATAGGATAATCGACTGGGTCTCAGGGAGATATAGGTCATGGGGGGTTTGGTGTTAAGAATGCCTACCCAGGCAACCGTTAGGACATTGGCTTTTTCATTGTTACCACAGGTCACTAATACTGGAGGTACCGGTGCTAATAAAGCACTTCCAGGCCATTTTATCTTACTCATTGGCTATTCCTCCGGTTCTCTTAGATTTTTCCTTATTATATCAGCTTCCACTAAAAAATAGAAGAAAATCATTTTCATATTCATGTTTTTCTTGCATTTTTAAGGGGACATAGGGTAGTATTATAACAACACAATTAATTGAACAGGAGTCTTATGAAAACAGAATTATTATTTATAATTAAACGTCTTTGTGATCTTGAAGAGGAATTTATGACCCTCACGGAAGAAGAAAAAGAAGTTGTTGTTGCAACTGCAGAAAATATGAAAGGAAGCCTTTCCTTTTTATTAGAAGCTCTCGAGGATTATTGTATTGACAGCTTTGATGACGAAGATTAAATTTTTTCAAAAGGAGGTTACCCATTGAAAATAGCAGCATTTACATCAAGTATGGTTGCACTTGTCCTGGGCGCAGCAGCCTTAACCCTGAGTATTATTGCCCTTAAGAAATCATGGCTATGAGGGATGCTTAAACGATTGAAAAGAGCGTATTCCACACGGAGAATCGCTCTTTTTTTAATCCTGTAATATAAGAATACCATCACACTTAAAGAAGACCTTCTGATCAGTGCTTATCTTGTTAACCGGTGCCAGAGCACCAAAACTTGTCACCGAAGAAATGATCCTGAATATGAAAAAGGGATCGGTTATTGTAGATGTGGCCATTGACCAGGGAGGAACCGTAGAAACCATTAAGCGCTGTACCACCCACGATAATCCCACTTTTTAAAAGTATGGTGTCATTCACTATTCAGTTGCCAATATGCCTGGAGCCGTGCCAAAGTACATCACCTATGCCCTGACAGGATCCACTCTCCCCTACCTTCTGAATATCACCAATAAGGGTGCAAAAGAAGCCATGAAACAAGATTCCGCGTTAATGTGCGGGCTCAACACCTATGGTTGGCATATTACTTACAAGGCTGTGGCAGAAGCTTTAAATAAGGAATATGTTTCTCCGGAAGAACTGTTGTTTATTTAAACCAAAATATCAATGCTTTTTCTTTTTCACCCGGGTATAAATAAAATAGCCACCGCCCAGGATCACCGCAAAAGGAATGAGCCTGACCATTAACACTATCAGCATGGCAAGTCCCGTTAAAATGACATTGATGGAAGCAATAAAGCCTTGGGAAATTTTTTGAATCAGTCCTGAAAAAGGTGACTCCACGGTGCTGGTGCCAATGGCTTTTTCATATAAAGAAACAACGATGGTGGAATAGTTTATTTCATTATCCCAGTTTTTTATCATGGTGGTGCGATTATCAATTTCGGTTCTGACCCGATTAAGTTCGGTTTCTATCAACAACAGATCACTGGTGGTTTGAGCTTGATTTAAATAATCCTGAAGCCGTGCCTCTTCAATTTTTAAATTGTTCAGCTGCCCCTGGACGTCCTGATATTGTTGAGAAATATTGGTACTGTTAATACTGGTACTTATGGGGGTTCCGTAGGATTGAATTTCCTTCATGGCCTCTGTAAATTTTGCCGCTGGCACTCTAATGGTTAGATAACCTGAATTGGGAACATTATTTTGATTGGTTTCCGTCGTGGATGAACTCGCATCCTGGACAAATCCCGCTTGGGCCAGGGTATAGGCAGCGATTTTTTCAAAAGTGCTTTGAAAATCATCGACATAGAGATTGATATTGCCTGAATAAATAATCTTTGTAACGTCAAACTGGAAACCCGAATCTGCGACACTTGATGAAGTTTCACCGGGCAGAGCCTGATCGGATTTTGAGACAGCCTCATTACTGGTGCCTAACGAGTCCCCGACCCCTGCTGTTCCCGGAAAAAAACGAATGATCGTTGTTCCCAGAATGACTAAAAACATCACAAGAAAGGCAGTCACAAGAAAAACTTTCCAAAAGCCCCATTGTTTGAGCCGGCTTTTGAAGGGCTTTTTCCTGGTGTTCCTGGTGACCGCTTTTTCAGGTTCTGTTATTTGATGCTTTTCTTTATTATCCAAAATATTTCACTCCTCTATTTATTCAAACTTGCCCATCATTGACTGGGATGTTTGCAAAATTTTACCTAATTAAATTTTACACTGCATTAATTTCAGAACCAATGGGAAATAATGGTTTCTTTTTATAACCTTATTGATAATCAGGTCTTTTCCACATCAATGAGTATTTCATTGCGTCGAAAGATTGGCGGAGTAAAAGGTGAATTATATCGGGCCAATCGAAAGCCGCCAATGGTTTTGAGATGCTTCGCTGCCACCCATTTTCTTAGCTTTTCTTCATATTCCTTAATTTTATCCTCATAAACCGACCCTGAAAAAGTTACCGAGGCGCAGAGCCTTTCTTCTTTTTTCTTCAGTTGGATATTGGTATTGTCAGGTTCCGGCAGACTTTCTCTGGAATAATGACTGGGCATCACAAACTCAGTGGTAACTTTACCATGGGCTAGCTCATTCATTACCGGGGTGGTCATGGAAATCTTTTCTTTTTTGGCATTGTTTCCGCTGATATAACCAAAAATCTGATTAAACCCTCGGGACCCTTTCATACTTTCTTCGTCAACCACAGCCGTTACATAGCTTTCATAGGATCTTATTTCAAAACTACCATCTTTTTCAAGTACTTTATATTGTGCCGTTTCATACTTTGACATAGCAATCCTCCCTTACAGATTATAAGATAATGATACCCAACCTGAGGCAAAAAAAACAGCAGTATGATTATTGCAATTATACTGCTGTTTGGATTTGTGATTTTTGACTTTATGAGAAGATGTTCAATACTAACTCATCATCACAGGAAGAATCCGGATGATCAATGATATTTAAATTTTCCAGGGCTTCATTTTTAGTAAATACATATCTGACCTTTGCGTCGAACTCCGCAGGAAAGGCCTCGGCCAGGCTCAGGTCCTGGATCACGTGCTTTAAAACACCTTTGCCGTTGTTATGATAACAATTCCAGGTATCTTTGGTAATACTTAAAATATCGGCAGTATGGATTGGTCCGGGAACAAGATAAGAGCTCAGGGATTCCTTGCATTTTTCCAGGGAATCGCAGCCCACCGTTAGAAAAACACATTCGGCACTGTCATCCAATTGGGCAACGAAGGCTTCTTTGGTTCCGTCTAAAAGTTCAAGCAAATCATCACCAAGGCGGTCATTCGTTTCAAAACACCCTAATTGTTTCTTTGCTCTTAAAATATCATAACATTCTTCTTTTAATTGATTTACATATTTTCCATCATCATTAAAAAGAAAACGGGAATAGTTATAAAAATCGCCGGTAATCCCGGAACCGAATTCATAGGAGATGATGGTTTTCTTTTTTTCATCAAATTTACAGGCAAATCGTCGGGGATGATTATTACCGGCAGCATTTTTTCGGGTTTTTAAATCCTTGCCCTGAATGTAATAGCCTTTGTTTTTTTTGTTGTTGTACAAATTTTTTCGGTAACCTGATTTATAGGCCTGCCAGGAATACATTAATTTAATTAAAACCAGGCGATGCTTGTTGTTTTGAGGGTTTTTTGAAATACCAATCATGTCTAATCGGCCAAAGGGTGCATCTTCCGGGCAGTAGTCCAAATCAGCACAATACCAGTCAGAAGCTTCATTAGCATTGTTATTGCAGGCGATGATCCCCTGGTATTTCCTCGCCAGACTGCCGGTTTGTTGGTCAATGGCGTGGCTTTCATTGGTGAGCTTTTCAATATTATCTTTCAATATCTCATAGGCTTCTGAAAACGCTTTGATAAAATCATCTGAAAAAGCGAAGTACATAAAATCCGATTTTTCAATGAATTTAAGTCCGCATAGAGCCGTATGATCAATATATTTTTTAGCAATTTTAATGGTGCACTTGTTATCTGCAAAATAAGTGAGCTCCAGCATGGCTTTGCACCAGTAATAAACCGTTATGCTTTCATCATGAATCCCTAAATATAATTCCTTGTTAATAATTAAATGTTCTTTTATAAAAGCTTCCACATTGGGAACCTGTAAAAGATTTTCTACGTTTCCTTTTGACAAATAAATTTCCTCCGATAATTTTTAATTAAATGGTTTCTTTGGGTTTGATTTTCTTCGGTTGGGTTAAAATTTTTACAACCACCGTTTATTTTAACCTTTTTTATGCAAAGTGGCAACCGATTTTAAATGGTTCCTCATTATTTCTTGGTTACACTATCAGTTTTCGCTGAAAGAATTTTACCGTTTCAACAATAGGAATAACTGAGAATGCCAAAGCCATGGCGACAAAGTATTCAGTTAATGAAATTGCCTCAAACTCGAAGGCCGCCGCAATGGGTGGTATGAAAATAACCGCAGTGGTTAAGATTAAAGAGGCAAACATTGCCAGGTATAAAAAATTATTGTGTTTTTTCATCATGAAAATGGATTGTCTGCGACTTCTCATATTTAAAGAATGAAACATTTCTGCCATGGATAGCGTTAAGAATGCCATGGTCATGCCATCGGCACTTTCGGTAATTTCCCAAAGCCCTGATTCCATAAAATGTCCTACAAAATAGGCAGCAATGGTAACCACAGTGACCATTGCCCCTTGCCAGAGAACATCAATGCCAAGACCTCTTGAAAATATGCCTTCATTGGATTCCCGGGGAGGATGATTCATAGTACCCGATTCTTCGGGTTCCAAACCAAGAGCAATGGCCGGGAAGGAGTCAGTAATCAGGTTAATCCATAATAAATGCACGGGCAGTAAAATGGTGAATCCCAATATGGTTGCAATAAAAATGGATAAAACTTCGGAAAGATTGGAGGATAAAAGAAACTGAATGGCCTTTCTTATGTTGCCGTAAACACGACGTCCTTCTTCCACAGCATTGACAATGGTTGCAAAGTTGTCATCGGCAAGCACCATGTCTGCCACATTCTTGGTCACATCGGTTCCTGTGATTCCCATGCCAACACCAATGTCTGCTGTTTTAATGGATGGTGCATCATTAACCCCATCGCCGGTCATGGCCACAATCATTCCCTGATTCTGCCATGCCTTAACAATCCGAACCTTATGTTCCGGCTGTACCCGGGCATACACAGAATAATTTCCAATATCCTGATCAAATTGTTTATCGCTGATGTCATCCAACTTTGCTCCGGTAATGGCTTCGGTTCCCTGGATAAGGATACCAAGCTGGCCAGCAATGGCTCCTGCGGTATCCGGGTGGTCCCCGGTAATCATAACGGTGCGAATACCGGCTGCCTTACACTCGGCAATGGCATCCTTCACTTCCGGACGAATGGGATCAATCATTCCGGTTAAACCAATGAAGCAAAGATCCTGTTCCAGGTACTTAGAGGTTTGTTCTTTTGGAATAATGTCCCAGGAACGAAATGCTCCGGAAAGCACTCGTAGGGCCTGATTTGCCAAGGATTTATTGGCAACTTTAATTTCCAGGCGTTTTTCAGCCGTCATTGGTTGCTTGCTGCTGCCATCCCAATAGGTCTGACAAAGAGGCACCAACACATCCGGGGCACCCTTGGTATACTGTTCAAAGGAGCCGTCTTCCATTTGGTGAACCGTACTCATCAGCTTTCTGCCAGAATCAAAGGGGGCCTCTCCCACTCGCGGAGTCTTTGCTTCCATGTCATTCTTGGCCAAACCAAGGGAAAAGCCATAGTTAACAAGGGCGGCCTCGGTGGGTTCACCTTCGGCTTTGCTGTCATCGTTTAAATAGGCATCATTGCACAGTGCCAGTGAACGACCCAAGAAGGGTTCATCACAGCCAAAATAATCCACAACTGTCATTTTATTCTGTGTTAAGGTTCCGGTTTTATCCGAGCAGATGACTTGGGTACATCCCAATGTTTCAACCGCGGTGAGTTTCCTGATAACGGCTTTTTTCTTGGACATATTAGTAACGCCAATGGATAGTACAATGGTTACAACCGCTGCCAGTCCTTCGGGTATGGCTGCTACCGCAAGAGAAACGGCAATCATAAAGGTATTTAAAATACCGGTGCCGGTGATGCCTTCCCCGAAGTAAAGACGGACTAGGCTAAGGGCAAAAATAAAGACACAAATTCCCAGTACCAACCAGCTCAGTACCTTGCTTAATTGATTGAGCTTGAGCTGAAGAGGAGTCTGCTTGTCTTTTGTCTGGGTAATAGCCTCAGCAATCTTCCCCACTTCCGTGTCCATTCCTGTGGCAACCACCGTTGCCGATCCACGACCGTAGACAACCGCACTGCCCATGTAAACCATGTTGGTGCGATCGCCCAGGGGAATATCTTTTTGATCCCCTAAATTCAGGGCGTTAATCATTTTGTCAACTGGAACGCTTTCCCCGGTAAGGGCCGCTTCTTCAATTTTCAAGCTGGCACTTTCAAGGAGTCGTGCATCCGCCGGAATGGAATCCCCGGCTTCTAACATAATAACATCCCCGACTACCAGGTTTTCGCTTTTTATTTCCAGGATTTTGCCATCCCGGATCACCTTGGATGTGGCAGCGGATATGGCCTGAAGTGCTTCAATGGCTTTTTCAGCCTTGCTTTCCTGAAACACCCCCAGCACCGAATTAATAATGACTACTGCCATAATGATGATCACATCCGCAAAGGATTCGCCGGAATAAGCAGCGGTGATTCCCGAAATGACGGCGGCAGCAATTAAAATAATAATCATGGGATCTTTTAACTGATTGAATAATCGCACCAAAAGGGAATCTTTTTTTGCTTCCGTCAGTTTATTCTTGCCGTTTATTTCCAGTCTTTTCCTGGCCTCGCCATCGGAAAGACCCTCGCTTCCGGAGTTTAACTCCTTTAGCACTTCTTCAGATGTCAGTAAATACTTTTTCATTTAATTCCTTCCTCAAATAAATCACAAAAAACAACAAAAAAATAGCCAAGCGCAACCGCACTTGGCAAAAAATAGCTCAAGTACAGAATACTACTGTACATGAGTCTCACTCATTAAGATAAGCCAGGTGTCTTATTTAACACCATGTATGTTGACTTATCACGCTAAATCGCGCAAATTACTCCCTCACATCTGTATTATTTTACCGTGTAAGGGTAAAATTGTCAATCTAATGTTACACGGTAAAATTTCTCGTTAATCTGAAAAGTACGAAAACGCTGACTTACCTTCTTTTTTTCTCTTTTTTTTGAATCCGCTGGACAGCAAATTTCCCCATGGTAACCGCTGTTGGCAATCCCCCTGGGTTCATTTGCCACTGAGTCCCCAGCACCACGTTATCAATGCCCTTAATATTTCCGGTAAACATGGTGGTTTGACTGCCAATGGTGGTTATAAAGCTCATATAAGCCCCATAATAGGCATTACAGTAACGATGATAGGTCAGGGGTGTACCAGACATCCAAAATCTCAAGTTTACCCGCATACCCCGGAAACTTCGTTTCAATTCTTTTTAAAATTTCATTGGCGATTTCTGCTTTTTTAGCTTTATAGGCCCTTTGATCCTGAGCCAATGTTTTCCAGTAATCATAATCCTTTTCATATTGAATAAACTGACTTTGAATGACTGTTTTTCCTTCCGGGGCAATACCCGGTCCATAGGATACATAATTCTTTAGGCTCATCCGCTTTGCTGTCTGGGTTCCAATCTTCAGGGGTTCACATTCAAATAACAGAGTCTCCGGTAATTCTTCAAACAGTCCATCCACCGCCAAAGCGATGTGAAACCCACTGATCACCGGATTATTTTTCCGGTCGTCATAAACCGCTTTTAGTTTCTTGTCCATAGTGGCTTCATCCAGTAAATGATGAAAGGTAAAATCGGAATCACAGGCACAGATGATATAATCGCCGGTCACCAGCCGGCCGTCTTCAAATTCAATGCCTTCTGCCATTTTGGTTTCGCCGAGTTTAATTTTTGAAACACTGGCATTGGTAAAGACCTTGCCGCCAAGATCAGTAAACCGTTTCTGCATCCGCATGGCCATTTCCCGGGAACCACCTTCCGGGATTCCCCCGTTTCCAGAAGTAAAGGTTGCGTAGGAGACAATTAGAGAATAGGCAAGATATTCCTTGGCCATAAAGTCTTTGATCAGACATTTAAGGAGTGGATGGTTGAATCGCTCAGACAGCTCCGCAACATTAATTCGTCCATATTCTTTAATGACTTTGCCCATATCGCCCATGGATAAACCAAACATGATAATCTCAAAGGGGTTCATCATGTCCATGGCTTTTTCAGTGGGCATTCTCATGGTTTCCGCCATTCTGGTATTATTAATGAATTTCTTGATTTCTTTTTTATCTTCCGGGGATAAAGTCAGCATTTCTTTTTCAGTTCTTTCCAGGTCCTTCCAAAGGGTTATCTTTTCCCCATTCAGTTCCACGGAATAAAAAGCATCCGGTTGCAATACTTTTACATTGTTTCCCAGGACACCAACATTTTCCCATGTTTTGTAAAGATCTGACCCTTCTTTGGTTCCAGTAAGCCAATGCACACAATTATCAATGAAATATCCCTTTCGGTTCCATCCCGTACACTGCCCGCCAACAATGTTGTTCTTTTCATAAATTTCCGCTCCAAATCCTGCCTGAAGTGCATAAATTCCAGCACTTAAACCGGCGACTCCGCCGCCAATAATGATTATCTTTTTCATATTACCTCGCCTTTTTGAATTTTTGCGTTACCTAACGATTGTTCCGGCTTTTTCAGTGTGGTCCTATAGTTTTTACCCGTGTCTCACTACAAAAATATGGGGCTTCTCTTCATCTCTTAATAGCCGTAAACCCCCACGGGCCAATGCCTCTAACTCATTTTCTCCGGGAAGGCATTTAACCGGTGCAATAAAGGCAATATAGTCTTTGATCATGTTTGTCATTTTTTCGGAATATGCCATTCCTCCGGTCAAAATAATCGCATCAATTTTTCCTTTTAGAACAACGGCTATTTCACCAATGCCTTTTGCAATCTGGTATGCCTGGGCCTCGTAAATCTGTTTGGCTTTGGTATCCCCATTCAGGATTCGTTTTTCGATTTCCCGACAATCACTGGTGCCCAGATGCCCTTTTAATCCCCCCATGCCCCGAATCTTTTTTATCAGTTCTTTTTTTTCATAATGTTTACTGTAAATTAATTCAACCAAAGCAAATAAAGGAATGCTCCCGGAGCGTTCAGGAGAAAACGGACCGGTATCGTCAGAAATCACATCAATGATTTTTCCGTTTTTATGTGCACTAATTGAAATCCCCCCGCCAAGGTGAGCGATTAAAAGATTCATGTCGGTATAGTTTTTTTTCATTTCCATAGCATATTTTCTGCCCATGGCTTTACTGTTTAAAACATGGCAAAAGCTTTGTCTTTGAATTTCAGGAAAACCTGTAATCCGGGCGATATCTTCCATTTCATCTGAGGTCACACCGTCATAAATAAATGCCGGAATATCCAGAGGCTTGGCAATGGCATCCGCCAGCAAGGCTCCTAAATTTGATGCATGTTCCGAAAGATTATCTTCCCATATTATTTTTTTCATGGAATCATTTACAATATAGCCTCCGGATTTTATGGGTGGCAGCAATCCTCCCCGGCCAACCACCGCCGACAGTTTTTTTGTGTCAAAATGATGTTTCTCTATAATTTTCAAAACCGTCTTTTTCCGAAATTCAAACTGATCATTAACAGTTTGAAAAGCTTCCAGAACTTCACTTTGATGCTCAACGGATTCTGAAAATACCTCTTTTTCATTTTCAAAAATCCCCGCTTTTGTGGATGTTGACCCTGGATTAATGGTTAAAATATAGTATTTCTTCATCTATTCCACCTTCTGGTGACGAGGGGACGTTTCTTTTGTCACCCTTTTCATCCCTCTTGTTAAAAAAATGTCCTAATTCTTAAAAATATTTCCGAACTGAAAATGAAAGCAACACCGAGGGAAGAATAAAAATACAAAAACCAATGCAATCATAATGATTGATACAATAATTCCTATTTTAATGAAACACATTTTTTTTTGTTACCCTATTAGCATTGCCAGGGACTTACCAATTTAATTCCAAACCCACACTGACGTTTAGTTTTATGAGTCAGTATATCAAATAAATGAGAACAAGTAAATTATAAGTATTCGATTGGATATTGTCTCCTCAATCAAAAAAAAGCCCACCATTATCCTGATTCGCAGATATGGGATCTATCGCCGAATGCTACAGCCCCAGGCGGGTCTTTTATAAGAACAGTTTGTTAATTTGGTTCGACGACCCGATATCTTTTTATAATCTGATAAAGTAACAGTCCATAGAATGCCAGAATAAAACTGGGATTCCCGGGACCGGTGTACATTCCAAGCATGAAAATTCGATTGATCAGCGGCAGATTAATATTAAAATAAATGAGATAGCTGAACAGAATCAGCAGGGCATAAATAACCCCCAGAATACATCCCACCACTATCGCCTTGCTTTTAAAATTTTTAATGCCGAATCCCAAAATAAACACACCGGCACCAATAAACAGATTAAATACTATGGGGAGAATAAATACTGATAAATTGTGATAAAACACGCTCGCATTTGGCCCAAACGAGATTTCATCCCTGGCTAAATATTTTGTGTTGTTTAAGATCCTGGGGAACAGAGTCAGTTGTAAATATGGGATCGCCCAAATTAAAATCGTATACCCGAACCGCATCAATTTCTCTTTTATATTATTCTGATCTTTGTTTATATCCATCGTTATACTCCTTAATTCTATAATCCAAAACCCAAATCAAATTCCATGACCATGGACCGGGTTTCACCATTCTCATTGATCAGATTTCCCGAGAAAATGGTTTCACTGTGAACAAAATCTTTCACCCAAAGAAACCAGGGACTTGGAGCGATTCTTTCTGTTTCGTAGGAATTGGCGTCGGTTTCCAGATCCCACAGCATCAGCTCATTGACGGCTCCGTTTTCCACCCCAATGCCGTTCATAATACGGTAGCCTAATTCCACGTCTGTCAGACGGACCGTTGGATCGGTTATTTGCCAATTCACATAAACGCCGTCAATCCGGATGACTTCATAAATTCCAGAGTCCCCCGTTGAGTACCGCATCCCCAGCACCACAGAAATCCCATTGTTTTCATCCGTCATGGGACCGCTGATTAGTGTGCCATAACCATTTTGAACAACATTTTCTGGAAGGCTTATAATGATTTCCTGATAATATTGCTTTTCACCCGTATCATCATTGAAGTAAACGAGTTGGGGATCAGCGCTTTGGCTCACGAGCTGTTTGTTATCTTTTGAATTGATTTCAATGGATTCACCGGTTTCCGAATTGGCGATGACACCCTTCCACTCAATGAGCTCCAGCATATCCTGGTCTTCTTGCCCCTGTAAACCAGGATCTGTTTTATTTTTTTCCATTGCCGCGATTCCCGATGTCGACATACTAAAAATCAGAATTACGAGTAAGACCAGGCAACCCTTTATTTTTCTGGTTTTCATTAATTTATCCCCCCCTTTTTCTGAAATTTCAAACATTCGGATTTTCTTCTCCATTGATATTAAAAATCTTTGCAGATGTCTTGGTATTATTTATGGATTTAAACAAGATGGCATTTAAACTGATGGACAAAATAAAGCAGCCCATCATATCCTACCGATCTCTTGTTTCTATTGTTTCTATTAATTCGCTTAATCATTTTATCCATTGTAACCCAAATCATCCCTTTATGCAAACCTTATCATCAACTGTCCTTCTGTATACTCCGCACTTTGAACGGTTTTATTTCGCAGCACATCAGGCAGAGTAAAGATCCGCTTTTCATTCTTGATCTGTAACATGAGTTCGCTGCCTTTCTGACACATATCCATATCTGCCTTGTCGGCAAAGGGGATATTTAAAATAAATGAATAACCGTCACTTTCCTTCTTCACTTCAAATATCTTATCCTTAAACAAGATACCTGAGGGATCTGTATCTCCGAAAATCTGGTTTGCAGCCTCCAGCAGAATTTCTTCAGTTACCAGCTCTTTATTAAGGAGCATCAGTGTGAAAACTGGCACCTCTGAAAAGCTTTCCCGAATCTCAGTAAGCCCTTCTTCCTGGAGATTGATCCACTTGCTGAAATATCCATCCAATGCCAGTTTCGGATAGACCTTATTAACGATAATCGCATCGATGTTGTAGTTGTACAAATGCAGGTAGGTAAAATTCCGTTTTGCCTCTTTAATGACAATACGTTCCGGGGTGGTGACGATGCGAATACTGAGGATTTCCCTATTCGTCATAATGGCTTGAAGCTTAAATAGTTTTTCATTCAGATTTTCAATGTCATCAAAGACATTGTCCTCAGGCATGGGGATTTTCATGATTTTTTCGATCATGGGCCCGGCAATCTTTGTTGCCTTTCGTTTCATGGGAAGGACGGTTTTTATTAAATTGTCAAACATTTCCGGGAACTTCAGCAGTGACAAGGTTTCCCCGGTTGGGGCGCAGTCCACAATTAAAACATCGTACTGATTTTGTTCATAAATATCCGTGATTTTAAACAGGGAAAACAATTCTTCAAGGCCTGGAAAAACCAACAGCTCTTCGGCTTCAATCCCCCCTTGGGCCCTGGCAGTGAGGATTTCCTTCATATAGCTTTTCATACTCCCCCAGACCAGTTCTCCTTCAAGAATGGCGTCAATTTCGAGGCCCCAGAGATTATCCGATATCAGAACCGGGGCGTTTTTCAATTTCACACCAAAGGAATCCGAAAGGCTGTGGGCCTGGTCAGTGCTTATAATCAATACTTTTTTACCGTCTTTTGCCAGCTTAACCGCGGTTGCCGCTGCCACACTGGTTTTACCCACGCCGCCTTTTCCTGTATATAGAATGATTCTCATTTTTTTGTGCTCTCCTTTTTTATTTGTCTTAGCTAATGGTCACTTTTTTCACTTGATCATTTTCGTCATTCTCAGTCGCGTTGGCTGCACTGCTTAAATCACAGGCCCATTCTTTTGCAAGGTCGAAGATCATTCCTTTGACTTCTTTTTCAATGACCTGGACATGTCCTGCCATTTCCGGTGACAGAAGAGACATAAAGGCTTCTTTTTCATATTTTTTTGCCAGAATCATTTTTTTTATAAATTCTCGGTTCATTAGTTCCTCCTTAATTCTAAAGCTTAATAGCAATTGCAAATCAACAAAAATAAAACTGAATTGCTTTGTTGTTTGTTTTCATAAACAATTTTGTAACGTCTTAGGCGGACATCTCGAAGAGTGTCCGACGTAGAGTGTAAAAATTGTTTCATGAAACAGACAGCAAAGCATATCGCACTTTATTTACATTACTTATTGAAACTGAATGACTAGGGTACTCTCATCGAATTTTGCACTTGTAACGTCCATGCCCCGGAGTGAGTTGGGCATTGGAATATTGCGTTTGTAATTTCCGATTTTCACAATCACATCCGACCCGGAAAGATTAACCAATACCTCATCCTTTGAGATGTTGGGAAGAAATAATTTAAGGTCATAACCCTTCTCGGTTTGTTCGTATTTTTCCCCCTCAGGATCTCCTTTAATCTCAAACAAGTCCGTTTTTTCATTTAACACATCCTCACAAATTCGATTAATGGCATCCAAACCCAATAAATCAGTGTCATACCATGGAATATAATATTTGGGGATTTCACCAAAAGAGGTTTCAATTTCTTGGATGTATTTTTTCTGAATGGTGAGCCATTCAGAAAAAAAGGGATTATCAATGTCTTTCGGAAGAATGCGGTTAATAAAAATGCCGTCCACGTTATAGTTGTAAAGCTTCATATACATGTAATTGCGTTTTGTTTCTTCCACCACCATTTTCTCAGGCATAGTCACAAGCCTTACCGATGACACTTCTTTATTTTTTAAAAGTTCCTGTAATTCAATGAGTTTGATATAAAGGGTTTCGATGTCACTCATGGCATCTCTGTCAGGCAGTTGAATTTTAAATAGTGCCTTTGAAACTGGGGAAAGAATGCGAACGGCTACCTTCCCAATGGGGAAAAACTTATCCATATACCAGCACATTAATTCCGGAAATTTCAGCAGAGACAAGGTTTCCCCGGTAGGTGCGCAATCTACAATAATACGCTCATAGTCACTTTTATTATATAATTCCTGAATTTTCAAAAGTGAGAAAAGTTCATCCATTCCCGGCATCATGGTGAATTCATCGATTTCGGTGTTATCCGGGTTGATGGAAGCAATCATGTTCTTAAATGCCCGCATCATGTTTTTAAAATCATTTTCCATCACAAAATTTGGATCAATTTCCAGGGCGTACAGCTGATCGGCTACCTTCACCTCGACCTTTCCAATAGGAATATCAAACAAGTCCCCCAGATTATGGGCCATATCCGTGCTGACTATCAGTGTTTTCTTACCTTCTTTTGATGATTTCAGGGCATGGGCTGCAGCAACACTGGTTTTTCCCACACCGCCTTTGCCTGTAAAAATGAGTATCCTCTTCATGGGATCTCCTCCTTTATTTATAATTCCTCTTTCGAATAGTTCGCTGACCGAAGTATATGATCTAAAATATGCTGCCCTTAGGCAGCCATTTTTGTCCTTATTCAATGAGTATCTTTCTGATTTTACTTTCCTTTTGTTGCTGGTCCGCCTGCCTGGAACCCTCCCCACTGAGGGTATCTATCACTTTGTCCACTAGTTTAAAGACTAATTGAATCTCATCTGGGGTAAAACTGTCCATTATCAATTGACCGTAATGAGTAATCTCCTTGATGATTTCTTTGATATAACCCTTACCGGCAATGGTGAGATTAATGGTGACCACCCGCTTGTCTTCTGAGCTTCTTTCCCGTTGTACCAGGTCTCGCTTTTCCATGCGTCCGACAATGCCGGTGGCGGTGTTCAATGGCGCATTGAGGTATTCTGCAATCTGAGTCATGTTCACATTACTTCTTCGAAATAAAAGAAGCAGGAGAAACACTTCATTTTTCGAACAATTAAAGAGATCATTCCCCCATATCTCAGGAGATAAAAGATATTTTACCTTGTCGATATATTCAAAAATCATCTCTTCGATATTAACCTTAAACCCTTTATCCATTCTATTATTTCCTTCATCTTCATTTTTCAAAGTACTTCGTTATAAGAACTAATTTAATTCTAACACCGAAGTATTATTTTGTCAAACCCTTTTATTTAAACAGTTCATTTTTCAAATCGTTTATCCCTACTCCTTTTTCTTTTTCTTTTTCTTAGTCTTCTGCATCGGCAACTCTTCATAAGACTTCAAAATAAACTCTGTCAAAAATTCTCGATCCTCCAGATCGCTGATCACAAACATGGGCTTGGCGCCATCATATGGCGGTGCTTCCTCGGGATCAGTCAGCATTGCTTCCCCTCCAATGGTTTTCTTGACAAAGAATTGATTATCGCAGATCAGTCCGATAATTTTGCCATTGCAATAAACCCCATACTCACCAAACATCTTGCGGCTGGTAATCTCCCCTGCCCCGCTTATCTGATCGCAAACATAGTCCACAAATTCCTGTGAAGATGCCATATTATAAATTCCCCCTATTGAATGATTCATTAAACAAGCCTTTAAAAAGAAAGAAACCCGTAAAAATCGGTGCCACATAACGAAAGAATTCTTTCTCTTTAAATAGTGAAATAAAATTTCCGAAATTTATTTTTTTATCTTTTCCCATTGTAACTCTGCTTACCTGTGCTAGTCAATTAAAATCATGCACCTATTCCATAGTCGTTATTCGAAGCGTCAAATAACCGGTCAAAGGATTCTGGATATGGTCATCTTTAGGGCATTTAGGATAATTTGATTAAAAGGCTTATCAACATATTATTTAGCAAGGTTAACTTGACATTAAATGCAAAGTGTACTATACTAAATTTGCAAAGTATGCTATGCAAATCAATAGAAGGTGTTAAAATGAAAACACGCGTTAGAGAATTGAGAAAAGAACGAAAACTATCTCAGGAAGAACTGGCCCTGGAAGTCGGAACAACCAGACAGACCATTACATCCATAGAAGTCGGAAAATATACGGCCTCTCTTGTACTGGCCTATAAGATTGCACACTATTTCGGACTGACCATTGAAGAAGTTTTTGACTTTTCTGATGCGAATAAATTTTAGGAGGCAGGATGATGGAAGAATTTAGGACGAACGTTAAACGAAGAATTACAATCTTTTCAGGCATGACCTTGGTAGCAGCAGCACTTGGTGTTTATAATTTTTTATTGATGAACTATTCAGAAGATGCAACCATGTATGATGGCTCTGTTACGGGATTTCAATCGGGACTTATCTTGAGTATTGGCATTATCGCTGTGGTTCAAATCATCAAGTTGACCAGGGCGGTCAACGATGAGACTAATCTTAAACTGTTATATAACCAGGAGCATGACGAACGATTAAAAACCATCCGCAGCAAGGCCGGAATGCCAATGCTGATGATTACATCGATACTCATGCTGATCGTAGCCATTGTTGCCGGCTATTTTAATATCGTCGTATTTTATACATTGGTGATCACCGCGATTGTCCAACTGTCAATCGGAGCAATCGTAAAACTCATTTGTATGAAAATGATGTAGTGTGCTGTTTGATGAAGAAAGGAAACCCTTAAAATGAATTCAAATATGAGAAAAAAAATAAAGCATCAGATCGATCAATGATCGGTCTGATGCGTATTTATCAACTACACCTTATTCCGGTTTCACCGTTGGAGGAGGCGCCTTGACAATAATTAGCTCCAAGGTTTCCTGGTCCAGGTTATTGAGATTCATCTTGGTGTTAAAAGGAATCTTTAATACCGTGCCGGCATCGTAGGCATGAGTGTCCTGATCGTTCAGCTGAAGGGATACCCTGCCCCTTACGACGGTCATGTACACCATGGCGTTGGTATAGTGCTCGGGAAAGCCATCGTTCATGTTAATGATAATGTGCATATAATGCAGATTATCATCGAGAATCACCTTCTCCACGACTTTTTCATTTCCAAGGGTTAGTTTGAATTTTTGCTCTACCATTTGTATTTCTCCTTTCGTTTGAAAACTCTTTATTCCTTATTGAAATTCCTCTGGTCACACCCAGCTATACACGAGATCTTGTTTCTGTGAACTTGATTTAACAGTGGATCTTTCTTTTCCTGGCCGATTAAAAATCAAATATCATAATAATGCAAATTAGGAATACGACGATTAAAAACAGAGATTCTGCAAAAGGTGTCGTTACAATGGGGATACTGATTTTTTTGCCATAGATTGGGTATAAAACTTGAATACCGGCTTTTGTAACCATATCTTCCAATAAATGCACACCATAGGCAAGGCCTAAAGCAATGTTTGCCGGTGGTTTAGCTGTAATCAGAAACACGAGACCTGTTACGATGCCCAATGATAAAAGGCTGTGTGTGAGGGACCTGTGTGGTGTCAATGATGCCAGAGAAAGATAGACCCCAAGGATTAAGGGATAGGTATTCTTAAAAACACAGACTGAAAGCAATAGTCCCAATAGGCTTAAAATGCTGATTTTAAATATATTTTGAAGCAATGAACTCTTGCTCTGACTTCGAGTGATCATATGTGTAATTTCGGTATTTGTTCGATCGATATCTGGAAGCAAGGCCCCAACAACACCGATACCAATTAATACCAAGGTATTTGCTGTTATTGCTGAATTTGCCGTTAATGTTGCTCCGGCGATGAGTCCACCAGTGATTGCATGTGTTCTTCCTTTCATGTAAATGACCGATCAAGGTTGCCCCATCCTCTTAAGTTTGGGGAAGGAATTAATAAAACCCATTCCTAACCCTGGGATCCTTTTTTAAATTAAATTTTATGATACAAACTATTTTCAACACCCATCGCTAATCAACAGCGGCATTAAACAGTAGGTTTGATATCTGGAGAAATTATATGTCATATCTCCCATAACGTCAAATATGCATTGGGAATGGTTTAGGACTAATGAAAAAGTCAGTCAGCTTTCTTTTCCAACGTTATGTAAATCCCATAACTGATTTCGTTTTTTTGCGCAACTTTTTCTTTCCCATAAAATTTACTTAAACTTAATATGGAATTAATGACTAAAATGAATCCGTTAGTTATAATACTAGCATAGAATAGAATCAGGAGGAATAAGTGATGAATCAATTAAGTATATGCATTGATATTGATGGAACGATGACAGAAGCTTATGACTGGATTCCCATGGCAAATGACTATTTTAATAGTCGAATTACACCTGAGCAGGTTAGGGTTTATGAAATTCATGACATACTGGGAGTTCAAATCGAATCATACAATGAATTTTACCGCTTGTATGGAGAGTTAATGCATGACGAGGTAAGAATAAGAATTGGCGTCAAAGACGTTATTGATAAATTGCACGAAAATCACAGGATACATATTGTGAGTGCTCGAGAAGAGAAAATGAAAAATGTCACTGAAAAGTGGCTGTCCCGTCATGAAATACCAAGGGATACTTTATCCTTATTGGGAATTCATAATAAAGTTTCAAAGGCCCAGGAATTATGTTGTGATATTTTCATTGAGGATCGCTATGAAAATGCAGTTGAACTTGCATCCGTTGGATTTAAGGTTCTGCTTATCGATTGTAATTACAACCAGGGCCATTGCTTTTCAGGGGTTACCCGAGTTGCGAATTGGCTGGAAATTGAGAATTATATCAAGGAATATGTCCAAATATGTCAATATTCGCAAATCGCAACATAAGATGGATTTACAATAAATACAAACATTAAGATGAGCACAAAAACCCCCAGTCGTTTAAACGACCAGGGGTTTTGATTTTGTTAATAGTCAATCTGTTTTAATCAATCTTTGTATTCAGAATACGATGGTTTTAAATCAGGTAGTCATTTGGCCATTATCAAAATTAACCTGCCAGCCAATACCAAATTTATCCGTTAAGGTTCCATAGGCTTTACTCCAGAAGGTTTCCTGGAGTTTCATTCCCACGGTTCCCCCTTCTTTCAGCTTTTCATAAAGGGTTTTTATTTCGTCCATATCATCACTGGAAATGATAATCGTAATGTTATTTCCCTGGGTGAAAGGCATGCCAGGAGGGGTATCCGAAAACATGATCACATTATCTTTAATCATGAGCATGGTATTGGCCACAAGATTTTTAACCTCATCTGATAAGGGATAATTCGGATCTGGAGGCATTTCTCCATAGGTCATAATCCTGGCTTTATCCGTTTTAAATACCTTTGCATAAAAGGCAACAGTCTCCCGACAGTTTCCAAAAAACACTGCTGCCATTTACAACCATATTGCCTAACTGTTCACTTTTTAAAAAATGTTCAATATATCGGTTTGCAGCATTTTGATTGATTCCAATCCATGTTTTTTTCTCCTGGACACTTAAATCCAGAGATATGGCTTCAACGGTAAAAGGCGTTTTTCTTTTTCCTTCTTTCGCTTTAGATAATAGGCAAGGAATATCCTGAAAGGCAATCCCGCCAATCCTTCCTGTGGCAGGGCAATGACATGCATAGACAATGCCATCTATTTCAACATTCATTATAAAACGATTCGATCGATTTTTTATAATGCCCTCAACTAAGGGCAGTTCAAAGGTAAAGCTCTGATTCCTTAAATTCAATTTTAACCCCTTTTTTAATGAGCATTTTTGATTATCATTATAACAGACCCTCTTCTTTTTTCAATGAAGACTATAAAAATCAAAACCTGAATTCGAATTTCAAACTGCCCATAAACTGCATTTTACAAAGAAGAAAAAAAGACCTCTGACAGTAAATACAAAACCTTTTTTATCCAATCATTAAAGCCAACCATGGTATAATGCCTCCAGTAATAGGGTCTTTAAAGAGACCCAGTAGAAAAAAATGGTTACTTCAAATGAAGTAAGCTTTTTATGAGAGGAATGAAAAGACAGCCACATGTTTATAATTGAATTGTTAATCAGAACCTGTTTAGAAACCCTGTATTTAACTGGAATCATTATTTTAGCTGGACTCCTTCTTGGATTACTCCAGAATAGCGCTACACGTAATTTTCAAAGAAGCTTAGGAAATAATGCGGTTATGGTCACCGGATTTATTGGTACCCCTATCCATGAATTGAGTCATGCTTTTTGTGCCTTATTATTTCGACATAAAATTACCGGGATTAAATTATTTCAAAGACCTGATGAAAATGGTGTTATGGGTTATGTGGAACACTCTTATAATAAAAACAGCATTTACCAGCAGATTGGAAATTTTTTCATTGGTGTGGCCCCTATTTTGGGCGGGATCTTAGCCATCATAGGACTCATGCGCCTGCTGATTCCACAAGCTTTTGAAATGTTTTTCAAAATATTGGTGGACAGTGTCAATTTTGAAACTTTTAATCAAGTCACACTTGAGGGAATTGCCAATGCCTATTTAGGATTATTGAAACTTATTTTTTCATTGGAAAATTTTCAAAACTTATATTTTTATATTTTCTTATTTGTTGCCATTTGTATTTCTTCACATATGTCATTAAGTCCTGCTGATATCAAAGGTGCCTTTAAAGGACTTGTAACCATCTTTTTGTTTTTGCTTATATTCAATGCACTGGGTTTATCTCAATATATTGTGTCTCTGGATATCATCAAATATAATGTTTTAATCACAGGATTCTTGATGATCACGGTGATCTTCTCGGTCATAACCTTTTTAATCAGTTTAATAAGTTTGGCTTTTGCCAGAAGATGATCCTAGAAACGTTAGCTGGGTTTTCAAAAAATTTGGTCATTTAAAAAGAACACCGGAAAATTGGAGTATTATTTTGTGTGTGTTATAATTAATGAAGATAAAATCGGGTATAAACAACTTAAAGACAAAAATAATTAAATGGAGGAAAATACAATGGATCAATTAAAAGATGTCGAAAAGGTAGGAATAAGGAATATAGAAACGGAAGAGCTCATTGCTGTGTATCCCCATAAGCCTGAGGGAACCGATGCTGAAATTGAAAAAGCGGTAAGAGACTGGTTTTATGAGCAGGACTGTGGCTCAGAAGAGAAAATGAGGGATAAGGTTGTGGAACCATTAACAGAGGCTGAATTAAAATCTCTTAAATCGAATCAATCATAGAGGCGTCATAATTGGATGAAATCCAGAGGTGTTTGATGTGTTGTTCATGAGTTTTCAAAGCTTTAAATACCAAAATACAATACATCCCATTTTATTTAAATTCATGATAAGCACTTCCATACCCCCCACCATTTCCAATGCCCAGATTACGAATGTTGACGACCAGGGTTTCACAGTAACCTGTCATGTATCCGATGTAGGTTCTGGTATCAAGAATGTATTATTCCCTACCTGGACAATTGAAAATGACCAGGATGATCTGGTTTGGTATACGGCAACCATCAGCGGTAATACGGCTACACGCCGGATTTTATACAGTGATCATAATAATGAAAGAGGCAACTATTCGGTTCATATCTATGCTTATGATCAGTTTGAAAATTCTGCATTCTACCCTTTAACTGCGATTGTTGAAAAAAATATTGGCTGTTCTTACCAAACCCATATTCAAAATATTGGTTGGCAGAATTGGGCCAAGAATGGAGCTAACGCAGGTTTAAGTTACCGATTAGAAGCCATTGAAATTCAGGTCGTTCCAGCGGACTCCGCTGCACCGGGAGCAACCCTCAAAGCTTTTACAACCTCTGCGAATTAGACAGACGATTTTCCCATATAAAAAAGCGGCCAATTATGGTCGCTTTTTTATTTCAATCATGGCATTAATTATATCCGAAAATGATTGGAAAGATAAAGGCCACAATTCCCAACCAAAATGGGAGAAAATGAAGGATAGAGATTAATCAGTATCCCGGCCAAAGCGAAGATCCCCATGATTCATGATTGCAGCCGACATTTTCCAGGTTGATTGGTGTTTAATGAGAAAAAAAGCCGCGATGAAAGGTAGAATAAAAAAACTGAGGTTTTTAAGGTAAATCAATCCATAAACCGAATCATTGATGCTCAAACCGAAAAGCTGGGGAATCTTTATTGCAGTGCCGGCGAGGAATGAAAACACAATGACCAATGCCAGGAACGGACATTGGATTCCAAATCAAACATAGATAAATTCCTCCTTATGCTTTGTGAGTTTCAACCAGGTTTTTGAAAGCGCCATGTGAACAACTTCCCATTGCTTCTTCTGTACTTCCAACTCAGCCACCCCTTCCTCTTTTATCCGGTAATATTTTCTTTTGCGCCCGGTTTCGGAACCTTGCCAGTAGGATTCGATAAAGTTCTTTTCCTCAAGACGATGAAGTACCGGGTAAAGCATTCCTTCTGACCAAACAAGTTCATCGCCGGTTAATTCTTTTACCTTTTTTATTATGGCATAGCCATAGCTGTCCTCTTGTTTTAAAATGGCGAGAACAAAGGGAATCGCCGAGGCTGCAGTTAAATCCTTTGAGACGTTCATAAATACCTCCACTACCTAGATGTCTTAGGTATAAAGACATTATACATAGAACTTCTAGGTAATGCAAGAATTATTTAATTTTTTATGGGATTCCCTACAAAAAAAATGAATCGGCCCATGTTTCCATGTTCCGATCCCCATAAGGTTAACCCTGAGCGTTTATTTTTTATGCTTATCGATTATTGACTCAATTTTCCGTTTCCATCGTTGGAGGCGTCGTCTTGATAATAATCAGCTACATAAGTGGCAGGGTGATGCTGACACTTCCTCCTTGTTCGGTATTGGCCAATAGGCATTGGCCCCCATGTTGTCTTATGATGTTATCTGCAATATAAAGGCCCATGCCATGGTGCTTGTGATTGGTTCGACTAATGTCTGACTTAAAGAACTGTTCTTTTCCATGGTGAAGTGCCTGGGTTGAAAAGCCTTCCCCACTGTCGAGAATGGTGAGTACCAGTGCCTTCGGGTTTTTCGAAACCGTTACAGTAAGTGTTCCCTGGTTCGGCGTAAATTCAACCCCATTGCCAATCACATTCATTACCCCGCGGTGGAGTTTGTCTCCATCGGCCTGAATAAAGGCGTTTGTCAGATCCTCTTCCTGCCAAACAAGCCCAATGTTTTTTTGAACCATCAATCCTTTGGACTGTTCATGAATGGAATCAATCAGATCTTTCACCCTAGTTTTTTTGAAATTCAGCCCCTGGGGTTCATCCAATTTTGAAAGTTCCACCAGTTTATTGATATATTCCTCCATTTGGACTGCATTCTCAAGCATATATTTTTGGTACAGCTGTTGTTCATGGTCCAGGTCCGTTTCACCCAAAAGCTCCGCATTCCCCTTGACAATGGTTAAAGGGGTTTTAATATCATGGGCAAGAGCTGAAATTTGGTCCCGCTTTGTTTTTTCTGTTTTCCACTGGGACACCAATGACGCTTTTAAACCACCGCGCATATGATACAGGCTGTCCAATACCTGGTTGATTTCTTTAATGTCACTGCCGCCAAAATCAAAATCCAGATTGTGATTTTCAATGTTTTTGGAAACTGACTGAAGGACTGAAATCTTTTTGCCTAAATAGCTGCCGAAGTTCCAGGACAGGATGACAATAAGTAAAATCATTTCCAGTACAAATGACAACAGCCAGAGCAATTCAATATCCGGAAACCATTGACGGAGGCCCGGATCCCTGAATTGGATGGACAGCGGATAAGAAATTAACAGCACACCATTGTCCCGGGGGATAACGTACAGAAACCGGGACCCGGCCAACGACGATTCTCCATTCTGGTAGCCCGTCCACATTGACTTCACTGTTTCTGGAGAAAATGAGCCATACTCATACGTGCCGTCTAAAGCGTAAACCCCGAACTTCGACACATCCGGAATCATTTCAGGTGTAACCTTTTGAGTACTGGCTAAGCTTTCCCTGTTTTCGGAAATGGCAGACTCGGCATAATTTGCCGGTTGAATGGCCTTCGTTTCGGTGGCATAAATAAAGATTGCATAATTAAATCCGGCAATGAGCAGACTAAAGCCCACCATCAACCCAACGAACCGAATAAATATGCTCCGAAGGGTTTTTTCTTTTTTCATCAGCCTTCCCATTTATATCCCACTCCCCAAACTGTTTTGATGGGTGCTTCGTTTTCAGAAGCAAACTTTCCCCGAATGTTTTTCACATGTTCCACAATCACGCTGTTGTCACTTTCTCCAAACACCCCAAATACCGACTCATAAATCTGTTCTTTTGAAAAAACCTGACCATGATGAAGGGCCAGCATTTCCGAGATCTCATATTCGCTTTTTGTCAGTGGCACCAGAGCATCCCCTACGTAACATGCTTTACGGGACATAAAAAAGTGACTATTTCCCACGGTAAACCCATGGCTTCTTTTCCGTTCTTCCCGTCTCAGATGGGCATCGATTCGGGCTCTCAGCTCCTTTATTACAAAGGGTTTTGCAATGTAATCATCCGCCCCCAGGCCAAGGCCCTGGACAACCCCATCGGGCTCGGCTTTGGCCGTTAAAAATAAAATGGGGCAATCGACCTGGTTTCGGATCTTTTCACAACATTCAAAGCCATTAAGCCCCGGCATCATAATATCCAGGATAATGAGTTGATAATAATCCAGATTTTCATTAAAGACATCCAAAGAATGTTCAATTTTCTTAACATGATGACCGCTTTTATCCAGGACATTGGCTATCAGATCTAAAATCCCCGGGTCATCGTCCACTACTAATATGTTTGCCATTTTTTGCTCCTATTCTTCGGATTTTTGACCCTCCCAATTTTCAAACCACACCATCAGCATCAGAATGGAGAGCATGGTGACCCCAACACACAGAACAACCCCAAGGCCCATTAGAGGATCGGGCATGCCAATGTCTTCAGATTTTTGCATGATGGTAAACCAGGTAAAGCGGATGCTCCAGGAACTGGGAAAAAACGGCCATCGGCCATCCCCCATTCCCGTTCTGAAAAGTGCAGCGATTAATGCTTCGAAAATCCCAATGCCAATGGAAACCGATTTTGAAAATCTTAGGCTTAAAAACAAATGAAATGCATAGAGAAATAAACTGCATCCTATTAAAATACCGGTCAAAGCCACATAGGTCATCAGTGGCAAAGAAGGTGTCATGTGAGAGAACCCCAGGTAAAAGCCCATCACAGCAATCGCTGTGCTAAGTCCTCCCAGGACAACCAGCACCAGGTATTTACTCATAAGTGCCGACCATTTTTTATTATAGGTTCCCAGTAAGTTCTGGTAATTTCCCGCCGCGTATTCATTTTCCGCCATCATGGATGTCATCACCGCAATGAGAATGGGAAATGCCATGCACATGGCGGTGATGTAGGTTTTTTGCATCATAATGGGATCCCAGGGGCTCACAGAAAAATAACTCAAAAATACAATCAGTGCCAGTATGGGTGCCAATAGATGCACCCAAAGAAAAGGGGTTGATTTCAACTTCATTATATCAGTTATCAGCAAATTTTTAAACTTCATTTATTTTCCCTCCCTCCTCCGAAATACAAGTGCCGTCAACCCGGTAAGGATCAAAAACAACACCAGGCAACCCAGCACCGGAATGATCAGGCCATCATTGATCAACAGAGGACTTCCCTGGGGAACCGGAAGCCCATTGGGCAGAATATGGAGAATGGGGCACATTAATGCAACCCCCACACCGTAAGGGGAAAATTGAAGAATGGATGGGGTTTGGAAGGCCACCACATAAACCATCACCATCACAAGATTAAACAGAGTGGCTACAAACAGATTGAATCGATCTGCCAAAAACATGCAAATCGGTAACTCAAAGAGCACGGTTAAAACTAAAATAAAACTGCCGAATAAATTTGCTTGAAGGGAAATAACCGGTGTATCCAGAAAACCCATCATCACAATGCCAAGGAAAAATATGAGGCTGGAAATTACAATCAGCACACTGAGATAAATGGTTTTACCCATCCAGAACAGGGCTTTGTCCCTGGGGAAGAGAAAGAGTCCCTTATATCCCAGGTTTTTATCACGGTTAATCACCATGGCTGAAAGAATGGCCATAAGACCGGGAAGAAACATGACAACCCACCAATTGTACGCCCCGTTTTGTCCTCCGCCTAAAAAATAACTTAAGATCAGCACAGCTATTGGTGCCAGGATCACAAACTTATGAACCGATGACCCCTTACTTTTTTGAAATTCAGCATTAATAATGGCCAACATCAGCACGCACCTCTGTTTTTTCCAATCACATCCATGAATATTTTTTCTAAATCCTCATCTTTTTTCACATCTCCGTGGTAGCCCACCACGCCATTTGAAATAATGGTCACCTCGTCCGCAATCAAAGCCACCTCGGTTAAAATATGGCTGGAAAGGATGACCGTCATCCCCTTTGACGGGAAGGAACGAATCAACTCCCTTAATTCTTCAATACCCAACGGATCCAGACCGTTGGTGGGTTCATCCAGAATCAGAAGTTTCGGGTTGTTGATAATGGCCATGCCAATACCCAGCCGCTGTTTCATGCCCATGGAAAAATTCCGAACCTTCTTTTTTCCCGGATTTTCAAGACCGATGATGGACAAAACTTCCTCGGCTCTTGACCTGGGCAGTTCATACAGGGTGCAGGCCAGCCCCAGGTTTTCCATGGCCGTCAGATTGGGATAAATCCCGGGGTTTTCAATCAGGGCTCCAATTTTTTTCAAATCCCTGCGTTCCCATGCCGCTCCCTGAAAAAGGATACTCCCCTGGGTGGGCTTCAGCAGTCCGGTGATCATTTTCAACAGGGTTGACTTTCCGGCGCCATTGGGTCCCAGCAACCCATAAACCGAGTTTTCCTTAACCCCGATGGACAGATCGTTTACCGCCTTTTGGGTTTTAAACTGTTTGGTCAAATGTTTTGTTTCTAAAATATAATTTTCCATTTCATAACCTCCAATAATTTTCTTAATATGATCTTACCAACCAATTATAAGGAAATCATAAGGATCGATTTGAAAATAAAGAAACTGATCTTCAAATTTTTCATGGAGCCTTCACTTGACATTAAATGCAAAGTATACTATACTATATTTGCAAAGTATACTATGCAAATAAATAGAAGGTATTAAAATGAAAACACGCATCAGAGAATTGAGAAAAGAACGAAAATTATCCCAGGAAGAGCTGGCTCTGGAAGTCGGCACAACCAGACAGACCATCACATCCATAGAAGTCGGAAAATACACAGCTTCGCTGGTACTAGCCTATAAAATTGCACACTATTTCGGGCTGACCATAGAAGAAGTTTTCGACTTTTCAGATGCGAACAAAATTTAGGAGGCAGGATGATGAAAGAATTTAAAACGAAAGTCAAACGCAGAATTACACTCTTTTCAGTTATGACCCTGGCAGCAGCGGCGCTTGGTATTTATAATGTATTTTTCATGAATGCATCAGACAATGCATCGATGACCGATGGTATTATTATGGGATTTCAATCGGGACTTATTTTGGGTATCGGCATGATGGCCGTGGTTCAAATCTTTAAATTGACCCGGGCGATTAACGATGAGACCAAGCTTAAACTATTATATAACCAGGAACATGACGAACGATTAAAAACCATCCGCAGCAGGGCCGGAATGCCAATGCTGATGATTACATCGGTACTCATGCTGATCGCCGCCATCATTGCCGGCTATTTTAACATCATCGTATTTTATACCCTGGTGCTTGCCGCCACTGCCCAGCTGTCAATCGGAGTAATTGTCAAGCTCGTTTGCATGAAACTGATGTAAGTGGGCGGTGTGATGATGAAAAACAAAGCTATTTTCCCCGTGGCGTTTGCCATTATGATGATGGCACTTTTGTCCATGGCTATCAACCTTACTGTGGTTTCTCTTCCTGATTGGGCTGTCAGAATCACAGGTATTGTGATGCTGGCTGATTTGGCAGTACTGAGTTATTTAACCCTAAGAGTTAAGCATAATAATGATGAAAGGAAACAATAAAAATGAATTCAAAGATGAGAAAAGAATTAAAAATCGGAATTCTGCTTTTTGCCATTTTTAATGTTATCAATTTAATTGTCCGTGATTTTGTCCCGGAAATACCCGTCCTGCATTTTTTCCTTGGTGGTTTCGCGGCATTGGCTTTTGCCGAAATCATTATTGGAATCCTGCCTGAACCCACTTATTTTAAATTAAAGCATTTCAAAAATATCATTAAACCTTTTAAAAAATAATTAAGTTGATGTAACCATTAAGATTGTCACCTATAGGAACAATTTAGAAATAATGAAGGATCGGTACATGTTTCCATGTTCCGATCCCTCTTAGGTTTTCCCTCAATATTTATTCTCTTTTACTTTGATTAATGACTACTTATTGGTGTCGGCATTTTTATCTTCAGGCGTCATGTCGGTTGGAACAACCGTTGTATTCGCTGACTCGTCAGTGATTTCATTAGTCAAGAGAAGTTCATGGGCCGCTGCTTTTTCATCCTTGAGCTTTCTGTTGGTGAAAATGATGTTGTACCAGATAAAGCCAAGACCAAATACAGCCAGGAATAATCCTACCAGCATATTCAAAATGGGAATGAATCCCACAATGATGATAGCCGCTGCAATGATTAAAACCGAAACAAAGGAACTCAGTAAAGGTTTCATTTTAGTATTGAAATATCCGGTGAGGAGTTTGGAAAAGACAACCGCTGCCACCGGCATTCCAAGAATCATGCTGGCAATGATCAGGCAGGTCATGGCGAATCCAAAAGGCACGTAAATCAAAAAGGAAAGCAGCGCCAGTAAAGGGGTTACAAACATAAACCCGGCACCGATACCTAGGGATGCCAGAATGTGCTTTTTCGCCATTACCGTGGTATTTTCATTGAATTCCTTGGTAAGGAAGGTAATCAGCAGCCAAATCACTAAAATAAAGGCAAGTTGGGTAATTATGGATAGAATCACAGAACCCACACTTGGTCCCTGCTTTTCCGGTTCCGTTTGTTGCTGGGTTACTTTATCCCAGGTTACTGCAGGTGCTGTGGCATTCGGTGATACAACGGCTTCGTTGGCACTGCGATTATTGATGGGCCCAGTGATTTTGGCACCGTCCTTAATGGTTAACTGTTTGACATCGGACTGAACAAAGCCGTTAACAGCGCCACTGATGATGAGATCGCTGGCTCCGACTCGGAGGTTTCGGCTCACGGTTCCATCAATGGATACCGTACTTGCAGCAGCATAGAGATCTCGACTAATCACAGCTGATTTGGATAATGTCACATCCGAGCCGGCAGCAAAAGCATCCCCGGAAACCAATCCGTTAATGGTAACCTGATTTCCTGATGCATAGAGATTTCCGTTGATTTCTCCGTTAACGGTAACGATGTTGCCAGCCACAAAGACATCCCCATTGAATACCCCATCCAAGGTAATGGCATTACCTGCAAAAAAGGTTGTGGTATCAAAAACCGAATTGGCTGCGATGACATTCGATCCTGCAAACATAACTTCACTATTAGGTACTGTCGCATCTGTGATATTCACATTACCTGTGGAATCCTGATAGGGACTGGCAGTTTGTGTTGCTGCAAAAGCGGTAGATACCGTCATCACCAAAAGCATTACCATGACTAAAACCGACACACTTAATTTTTTAAACATTTTTTCTTCTCCTTCAAATAATAAATTTCAGCACATTCAAGCGACTTACAAAACGCCTTGATCTTAATTTTGTAAAATCAATAAATTAAATCTCCGTTTGCACTGTACATCTATATAACGGTTTAACTCAGACTTTTCTTCCCGGAAAGAATAAATATTTATTATTTGTGAAAGAAATTGAAATAACTCTATTCTTTAAAAAAGCACTGATATGGATCATCAGTGCTCAGCTGAATCTATTCTATTAATCTGCTTTCCAATATTTGACACTTTGAACCGTTCCTTTATCCCCAATAAAAGTGACATAAAAACCGGTTTCATCGTCATTGAACCAGATCATGACATTAATGGGATTAGTCTTGTCCAGTGGATTTGCCATGGAAATTATTTCAATGCCATCTCCGCCAAGAATCCCCTTGACCTCTTCATAGGTCATACCTTTGGTAATACTTGCCAATTGATCCTCGGTAACTGTGGCATTGCTCAGCGCCATTAGTTTACTTTCATCCGCATTATACAGGGTTTTCATTATCACACTGTTACCAGAATCGTAATAATGATAATGCCAAAGCCAGTATTGTTATCTGTATAAGTGAAAGTCCCAACCTTTTCTTCTGGAACTACTCCTAACGCAGCATCAACATCGCTTTTTAATTCACTTAATTGGATTTTGTTGTAAAAATTAAAAGGGTCATTATTTACTGATTTTTCGGAAGTTGTATTTGAGCAACCAGAAACTAGAACTACCAACCCCAAGAAGAATAGGATTGCCAACAACCATCGGTTAAATTTAACATTAGTCATGATATGCGCCTCCCTTTTTAAAAATCACCGGATCAACATCTTTAAGCAGCATCGATTCAAAACCAATACCCTGAGTATCATCGGTCTGTTTTCTATCTAGTACCCTATAATTTGAATGTAAACATTATGAAAGCGACAGTTGAAAAATTATTCAATAAATTTACCAAGAATTTCACCTTTTACATTAAGGCTTTTTCGTTCTCCACATAATATTAACATTAATGGTCTCAGCCAATAGTTAAATTACTTAATTCTCTCGTTCTTCTAACATCTTCCACGTGCTGATTTTCCTGATACTGTTTGAGACAATGAAAAGTGTCAAAAGCCCAAGGAGGCTGATGCCGATAGTTGTGAATATAATCATTCTGGGGTCGATAAAGAAATCACAGTTTAAAATACCACTTGACGCAAGCATCACGGCGATCATTACCAAACATGCGGTAACCACAATTTTTACCGAAGATTCAAAGGAATCCAGGACCATGTCGATGGATTTAATGTAGTTGACGCACTGGATATTTTAATTGCTGTATAAATTATTGATTTTTGTCACAAATTGATCCGGATTCTGATTTTCATTAAGATAAATCATTAAATTTTCTCTTCGTAGGCTGGCGCTAATTTTTTCATGCCATCGGTGGTAATCGCCGCACCTTTGCCAAGATTATTAAACTGCTGGGTCACCCCTACCACTAAAAATTCTTTCTTTAGGCCGCTGTACTCAATGGCAACGGTGTTGCCTATTTTAGCCCCAAGATTGTCAAGCACAATGCTGGTAATGGCAATTTCATTATCATTGACCGGCATTCTTCCGTTCACACAGGTGTTGACTTCCAACCGGCCATAATCTTGGGTGATTCTCGTACTCGCCCAGCTTTCATTGCCGTTGTATTTAATAACGCCGCCGAATGTATCGAGTTTGACGGTGTTTTTCACCTCATGCATTGCTGAAATTTCATTCTGTCGCAATTCATCATTTTCCTGAACCTTCAATTGAACCTCTGCTGTTTCCAGACCAATTAATTTGACCATGGCCCGATTGTCGACCACAAAATTGTAGTACAAACCAAGGGCAAACACGCATACCAGACTCAACAATAGGATGATATTAATAAAGATGGACACTCCGGTTTTCATAGTTTCATAATTAAGGGTGTTATAAATGCCTGTTCCTTCTGGTATGATGGGCTTTAAATTTTGCATAAACTGAGTTTCAAATTCTTCAGAGCCATTAATATCATTTGTAAGCACTGCACTGTAACTGGATTTGAAGCCATAGGCCGGTTGGTTGAGGAGTGATCTGAACTGCTGATCCCCAACATATAATTTATACATACTCACATTGGAGGGCGTTGCAAACATCAGGTCTTCATAGAAGCCGGCAATGAAAAGGTCCATGGATTGTTCACCCACCATGAATTTTAATGTGTCCCCGGTTTGATAACCCTGTGAAACTTTTAATACATAGGGAACGATGACCCCATTTTCGGGAAACTGATTGGCTTTATCGATGAGTTTAACCTTTGAAATTTCCCGGTCGGTGTTAAGATTTAATAGGATTGAGAAGAGTGCATAGGCTTCCTCATGGGTATTGACGTCCTGAAATTTGGACGACAGCGACATCAGGACATCTTCTCTTTCACTGGTTTTGTAACCGCCAATGGATTTTAAAATAGTATCAATTTCATTGTCATAGATCCCATCGGTGATTGAAACGAAATGAGCGCCGTTTAACTCAGTGTTTTTGTTTTCAATAAAGGTATCCATATTCGCAAGCACGCTGATTCCCACATACATAAAAATGGTGGCCATGGCAATCAGGATGATTAAAGTGGCCGTGGCAAATTTTGCCTTTTTTATGTTGTTTTTTGCAATCATAAAAATCTTCATGGCTACCAGCCCATGCTTTCAAGAAATTCTCTTAGTATTCCGTGTCTTTGTATGTCATCTTTCACATAGGTGCCAAGATTCAGTTCGGCGATGATGACCCCATCTTTTAGATACAAAATACGGTTGGCCCGCCGTGCTGTTTTGATGTCATGGGTCACCATAATCACGCTTTGCCCCTGTGCATTGACATCCGTCAGAACATCAAGTACATTGGTGGCATTGGTTGAATTAAGGGCGCCGGTGGGTTCATCGGCAAAGACGAGTTCCGGCGAGTTGATCACTGCCCAGCCTGGCCTGAAGCAATTCGCAGATGGCTTTGATGGTGGCAACCGGTGTTTTGATATCATGGGAAAGTTCGGCAACAAGTTCTTTTTTGCTGATATTTGCCTCATATTCTCCCTGCCTTGCCTTGATAAGTTCTTCCCGCATGAGGTCAAAACTCTCGGTAAATGCCCCAAAATAATTGCCCTTATCCATTGACAACTTGAATTCCAGATCCCCATCGGCGATTTTTCGGGCAAACTGTTTCATCACCCCAAAGGGCTTCAATATCCAAACATACACCACTCCCAATGTCACATAAACCAGTGCCAAAATCCCAATTAATATGAGGGTAAGGAGTTTCAAAAGATGTGATTTCATGGCATTTTCTTCAGTGCCATCATTTATAAAGATGACTTTTCCAATGATTTTTCCACTTTCGAATGATTGGGAGAAGAGATAAGATCTACCATGGTCAGCCTTTTTCCGATGGCGTCAAAAACCATGGCGTTGTAATTTTCATCGGCATTAAAAATGATAGTATAGGACAACCCGTCATTTTGACCGGAACTGGTTATCTCCGTGTTCCGGTTGGCAAGCTGTTTTTCAATGGTCTTCACCACATAATTAATTTTTGTAACATCAATCGTATTAAGATGTGACTGATTGATATCGATAAAAGCACCGGCGTAGATAGCCACTAACAGCATGGTAAAGCCGATGATTATTCTCTTTATTTTCATAGGATGCCCTCAAATGCTGATTAAACTATTTTTTCCTCAATCATTGTCCCGGGTTTCCGGTGTTTCAAACATATACCCGGTGCCCCAAATGGTTTTGATAATCTTTGGTTTATTAGGATTTTCTTCTATTTTCTCACGGACTTTTCGAATATGGACATTCAGGGTGCCATCGCTGAAAAATATATCTCCCCAGATGTTGGCAAACAACTCATCCTTTGTAATAACTCTGTTCTTGTTTTCATAAAGATAATGAAACAGCCTGAATTCCTTTGTTTTAAAACCCGCGTCCTTTTCATTAACATAGACCTTCATGGCATCAGCATCGATTCTCAGATTCCCACATCTATTTTCATCCTCTGGCAGATCTGTTATTTTCCTAAGTTCCTTGCAAAGAGCAAATCCGCTTTCATTGCCAAGATTGATATCAAGTAAAATCAGCTTAGCATCATTATTTTTCATAAAATCAATACAGCCACCAAAGTCTGTGACATAGGCCCCTGTCACTCCAAACATTTCAAAATATTCACAGGTAGCTTTTGCGAGTTCTACCTCATCATCAACAATCAAACAATCCCAGTTCATATTTACTCCAAATCCGCGGTTCTCAGCCCACAAAAATCATCTTATTTATTACTTGTTGAAGGGTTTAACAGTGTTCGATGAAACAACAAAACCCCCGGGACCATGGAAGTGCCGGGGGCTTTATGTGTAAAAATATTTTAAATCAAAGTTTTTATAGTGTTGCATCAGTTATGACTTTTTAACAAATTCTGATTTTAATTGCATGGCTCCGAAACCATCAATTTTACAATCAATGTTATGATCCCCATCAACCAAACGAATATTTTTTACTTTGGTGCCTTTTTTTAAGTCTGAAGAACTTCCTTTTACTTTAAGGTCTTTGATTATTATGATAGTATCACCATCAGCTAAGACATTTCCATTGGAATCTTTGACAATCATTGCATCTTCACTATTTTCGTTTTTTGATTCTAAAGTCCACTCATAAGCGCATTCCGGGCAAACAAAAAGATCTCTATCTTCGTAAGTATATTCTGAATTACATTTTGGGCAATTTGGTAACGCAACCATAATTTCATTTTCTCCGTTCTAAATTGTTAATACTGCATGATAAGAATTGGTTTCAATTTTTTTAAAACTTCCCAAGAATAGCCATGACAGCAGTGAAGTTTACAAAAAAAAATATAAGTCATTCCTTATATAATTTTATATTATCATAATGTTCCCATATTGACAACCCTTCCTTATTAGGGCTTTTCAAGAAAATCTTACATTATTGAATATTTTTTTATATATGGAGTACAAATTAAAACAGTAGAAATATTATTTGCGTTTGAAAAAACTAAACCATTTAATTGGAAGTTTTTCAAAATAAATTTAGGTAATTGCGAAATTCAAAAGAATCGAACAATTGTTGCTTTGATGTCAGTTTTCACAAACAATTTTGTAACGTGTAGGCGAACAGTTCAACGAACTGTCCGCCGTACAGTGTAAAAATTGTTTCGTGTAAACTGGCAGCGAAGCTCACGGTAGTTTCGCAAATGCCTAAAAAATAAATTTAAAAGGAGAGAAAAATGGCGAAATTAAATTTTAAAGGCCTTATAAAAGGCGCACTTAGAAATGTCAGTGAAATAAGTGTAGAAGAACTGGGTAGTGAATATTCCAAATATTTATTTGAAGGTAAAACCATTCAAACTGGTTACAAACTGCTTCGTGACACGATCATTTTCACTGATATCCGTATTCTTTTTGTGGACCGACAGGGGCTACCGGTAAGAAAACTGCCTTTAAATCGGTTTATCTGACCCACATCATTGACGTTGTAATGGAAACCGCTGGTCCCGGAATCGATGACAGCGAACTTTCCGTTACTTATTTAGAAAATGTGAATCGGGTCGCCCACAAAGAAATCTTTGCCACAGAGAAATTTGAATTTGGTAAAAAAATGGACATTGCGCCTCTTTATTCTTTATTAGGTACATTGGCACTTAAAAATAGAAATGAAATCATTACTAAATAATATCAAGCCGTTCCACGATATACTGTAGGAATGGCTTTTATCATTCATTTTTATGATCGCCGTTCCATTAATTTCGCATTCATTTTTTTTATGCCGGAGCTGATTCTGAAAAATATCACCAAAAATGCCAGAGCGCCAATCATAAATGCTGGTTCGTGTTCCATAAAAGATACAAAGAGATAACTAATCGCCGCAACGATTACGGCGATGCTCAAGCCTTTGGCTAATTTTCCCCAGCGCTTTAGCATTTCGTCATAGGACTGGCTGTCGGTGTAAATGGCGTATTCACTTTCCAAGGCCCCAGCTTTAATGCGTTTTCTGAAATAGCACCATCCATTATAGGTGACATTTACAAATTCCCAGCCCTGTTCTTCGAAAAACCCAACGTATCGCTTTTCTTCCTCGTCATTTGATAAGATCCTGGGATTGAAATCAATGCGGTTGCGGTAGGCTGCGGATTCATCTTTCCTGTATGTACTGTGAAAACATCCCCCTTTAACCAGTTGCCAGCCTTCCTTTGATAATTGGTCCATATCCTTTTCTTCCCGATCATAATCCCATGCTGCATAGGTTTTGAATGATGTTTTCTTCATTTTACTCATTGTCTGATCCCTTCTTGATGATTTTTTCTCCGCTTTTAATACATAATAATAATCGCTTATATTCTCCCAGTAAAATTTCTTTCCCTTTATCAGTGAGACAATACAGACGCTTTCTTGCGTCTTCCGGATCATCGCTTTTTGTTTCCCGGATCCACTCTTTTTTTATCATATTTCCTGTGGCCCCGTACATGGTGCCAGAGCCAATATTGACTCTGCAATCCGACAGTTCTTTTACCTGTTGCATAATGCCATAGCCGTGGTTGGGACCCTCCAGCAAACATAATAAAATATAAAAATAGCTTTCGGTTAACGGTTCGTTATTTATCAAGGACCTCATTCCTTTCTATGTCGTGTTACGATATATTGTAGCACGTGCTATGTCGATAGTCAACACATTTGTTATTCCGGCCAATGAAAAATTCTTACGGGATTAAAAAAATAGACATAAAAAAAGACGCGTTCGAAAATATGAACACGTCAGAAGGTTGTTGACAAAGGCATCTCACCGATTACCTGAAGATACCCAGGTAATTGATATCGGTGCCCTGATCGGCCGGTACCGTAAATGGTGCATCAATGGCCTTCACAATCGCACCGCCGCCCAATAGATTGGTACTGCCACCGGTATACAGCGGTGTTGAAAGCGCATCATAAACGTCCTCGTCGTTAAAACCAAAAACTCCCGAGTCAGCCCGTACCACCATGGCGGCTCTGAAATTGGTCAGAATATCCCCAAAGGTCAGATTGGGATCAACGTATTTTTGCATGACGCGCGCCACCGCTGCGGTTCTAGTTCCAGGGTCTTCCATGATTTCTTTAAACACCTTCACATTGTGTCCGCTTCCCAAGGCTGAATCCACCTGGGTGCGTAGGTACTGGGAGAAGAAATAGGAAAGAATATAATTAGAATATGACGGATCATCGGATATATCAAATTTCAGCAGGGACCTGCCGTTTCTGATGGCGTCATTGGTATTATAAATGCCGACATAAAGACTGGCAAAGCTTTGATCCGTTCCTCCGAAGGGTGCCGAACCTGAATACATATCCTCTGCTGCCAGTGAAAAGGCCTCATTCAGCCATACATCCGTGTCTTCCGAATCTCTGATTAACCAAGCGGCATTGAAATTCACCATATGCTGGAACTCGTGAACCAAGGTACCATAGATTTGCGTCATATCTGTCGTATCCCCATTTTTTTTAATGGATGGATAGGTATCCGCATAGAATACTTCCATTTTATTTGAGTACTCACTATCAAATAAGTCTCCTGCCCGAAAATAACCGCACGTGTAATTGGTATTGGGTCTGACACCCGTATAGCCATCCTGGATGTCATAGCACAGAATGGCGATTTTACCGTCACTATTGACGTCGGATTCGGTATAAAAATTCTCGGTCACTAAGGGATACATCTTGTTGTCAAATTCCTCCGCCATTACCCGGGCATCTTCATCAGTCATCATCATTTTGGGATCATTTGCATCCACCCAGATTTGCACATGGGTGCCGACATAAGCCAGTCTGGCCTGGATTTGATCCGTGTTGCCGGTTTCGAAGTTGTAGGTATAAAAGTCTTTGGTACTGTTCACATCATAGACATCACTGGTTCCCAGCACCGATGGATCATTGGGATCAATAGGCTTCTGGCCTTCTGCCGGTTCAAAGGGAAGAATCCTGTCAATGCCGAAGGGAGCCTCATCCGATTCCGCCGTTTCCATCACCTCGGTACCCGGACTCAAGGTGCCGGTTGACTGGGTCGTTTCAATGTCGGTGGACTGGTTGCTGATTAAAAGCTGATTTCCCAGCAGAACATTTCCCTGATCATCCACACTGGCAATGGCGGTGGCCGCTTCGGAAAATTGGCTGTCCACACCACCGGCGGTGGCTTTGACTTTATAGTAATAGCGTTTGCCGTTTTCCAAATTAGGTACTTCATAGGCAGTTGCGGTTAACCCCACTGTCACTTCGGTATAGTCCCCATCACTTAACGCTGCCTGGTAGATTTTGTAGCTGTCTGCCCCATCAACCCCGTTCCAGATCAGGGAAATGGAATGATTTCCAGCCGCAGCCGCCAGAGCTTCCGGTGCAGCTACTCTAGTTTCTGGTGAATTTATCACAGCTCCCGGTGCTGATGGATCGACCGGCACTTCAGCAGCCCCAACCTTTGACAACTCATGGATTTTGTAGCTGTCTAGCCCTTCTAACCCATTTCCTGGCAGTGAAGTGCTCTGACTGACTGCAACAGTCCCAAACGCTTCCGCTACTAAGGAACTTGTTTTAATAAGCCGGATTTCAATGGCCTCCAGACTCAGACTCTGGCCCACTATTCCAGCGTTTTCCCCATCAGCTGCCCAGGTATTTTCCCAGCCTGTATTCTGAAGGCAGACCCGATACTCAACCGAATAACCAGGCATGGAAACAAGCCGAATCTGAATGGCATCCAGGCCCTGACTGCCGGCGGATCTGCCATCAGTTGCCCAGTTCTTTTCCCAGCCGGTATTCTTTACATGCGTTCGGTATTCAATTTCTGCTCCAGCAGGCAGGTTTGACCCTGATAACTTGATTTGAATCCCTTCCAGGACCCGACTCTGACCCTCGGTTCCGGCTGAATTGCCGTTGGTTGCCCATGTTGTTTCCCATCCGGTAGTTTGAACCTTTGCCCGATAGCTGACTCCCAGATCGTCCCCTACACGGGTCCCCAATAGTTGCGGGGATGTTCCTGATGCGACGGTTTGACTTTCATTTACGTCAGTTAAAGCATGGGGTGAAAAGATCATCAAGGCCATGATAAAAACGGTCATAATAAGGATGCTTATTTTTTTCATGTGATTTTTTCCTTCTTTCATAAAATTGATTAAAAATTTAGTCATTCCTGAAAAATGAGGGAAAAATCACCTCAAAAAACCCTTATCTTTGTTTACCTTACAACACTTTGTTTTTTCCTGATCTTTTAGCCATATATAAACGTTCATCGGCACGCTGTAAAACCTTATTTAAATCATCATCTTTTTCAAAGGTTGCGACACCAAAACTGCAGGTAACATGCTCACTTTTTTCAAATAAATGTTCTGAAATTAACTTTCTCAGCCTCTCAGTCATTTCAATCGCTTGATACAGCCGCATATCCGGAAAAATCAAAACAAATTCTTCGCCTCCCCATCTGACAAAAACATGTGATTGATGGATGTTTTGCTTAACGATATCAGCCAGATCTATTAAAACCGCATCTCCAACCAAATGGCCATAGCGATCATTAATGTCTTTAAAGTCATCTATATCAAACATGACAACAGATAAATAAGCATTTCGCTGTTGCGCACTTTCTGCCAATCGTGCATATTCTTTATTGAATTTAGCTTTATTGTAGATCCCTGTTAATGAATCGTTTTCTGCCATGTATAACAATTCAATAATATTCAAGTATTGAACCCTCTTATAATAGTTGATACTATATGAAGAAATACTGCTTAAAAGAATGACAATTAATATATGAACAATTGCTGCTGAAAATTCAGAAAATGGAACATCTGTAAAATAGAAGGCGTCAAAAATAAAATAACTGATGCTTATGAACAATGCCGCAAAAATAGAAAACAACCAGCGGTTATTAATCAAAAAAATAGCCAAAATAATGATCATCACGCCAAAAGCCTGTATTAAAAGATCAGGGGACGGGAATTTGTTGGAAATATAAATAAATGATAGTGAGATTATAATTTCATAGGCGGTAAACCAATAGATCAATGAATAATACTCTTTGTCGCGTTTCACCTTGAAATATAAAAAAATCATCAATGCAAAAAAGACACTGCGGGTAATTAAAACAGCAATGAAATCATTCGGGCTTTTTATCAGAAAATACTCTGGAATAATAAATAAGAAGTATACAATTCCTGCTATCAAGATAGTGAATTTTACATATTTTAAATTTCTGATGATATCCGCATTATAGAATTCTTTTTCCAATGCCTTATCCCTGAATTCCCCCAAATAGATTGGGGAATTTTTATTGTTTTTATTATTATCCAATTTCGCAACGATCTCCTTTTCATATGATAAACCAGCTCTTTACTCAGAAATATTTTAAATTCGACTAATCTTCCTGAACCCAGGGCTCTTATTGTGAGACAATCCGTGCCTTATTATAACATATTTTTTTCCTTGTGTGTTATAGCAGAAGATAAGCATTTTATTAAAACCATTATCACGGGGAACAGGATGCATAAATTCAGGGATGGCTTTTGTTATTGATGTAGAATCGACCACGGCATTAAAAAAGACCAATACATAATCGTATTGATCCATCGTTTTAACTTTGTTTAACCCTGGTTGTTTTCAGTAATATTTTATTTCTCGTTTTCAACGGCTAATTTTTCGGGAAGGGGTTTAGTCTTCTTTTCTCGATTCCAGTACCACTTCGGAAATGTCATCGATACAGCTAAAAGTAAGGGCGTAGCAATACTGCCATAGACCATGCTTATGGCATAGTATGAACTCATGGATACCGAATATAACAATGCGATCCTAACGACTGCCTGACTGATATTCATAATTCCCCAGGCACCGGTCAATATTCTCCACGCGGATTTATATCTGGGATTTTGTTTGAAGTCCTCGGGTACATTTTTCAAGTATGATTGTTCGACAATTACCTGAATTAATGATCTTTCGAAAAACAAAGATCCAAAGAAAATTAAAGCACCCAGAATGTCCTGTACGATCGGAGCAACTAAGTAAAAGGTAGGATCCCTTGAAATAACCGTCCCTATTAATCCAACGGCTGAAAAAGTTCCGGCGATGACGGCAAGTGCATTAATTTTACGTTCAATAATATAATTTATCAATACCACACCTAAACACCAAACTCCAGAGAGAATAATTCCAAGTAAGGTCATTTTAAAGTTATCAAAAGCAGCAAATATAATAATAGGGATAATCGCACTGACAATAAAGTCCCGGTTAAATATATTTTTTAATACCGACTGATTTCCATTTAAATTGTTGCTTGAGGGTTCTTTCATGTTTAAAGTTCTCCTTTTCTGTTTTTGCCATTTGCAGCATTCATGTAGGTTTCAGAATCGATGAAATCTTTATTCAAAATATTTTGTGTCCCATCATTTATGTACCCCTGATTGACGATTTCTTTTCCGGCGTTTTCCAATGCCAGGAAAAAAGGGCTGTATAATTTTTCAAGCATCGCATTAGAATGGATTGCCTGCAGGATTCCCCCCTGTGCACACAAAATAGTACCGGCCAGATTTTTCTTTGTCATAACCTTGAAAGTCTCTAACAACCCCGAAAAATTATAGTCGCCGGGGAAACCACAATTTGAAATTAAAACTGACTTAACCGGGGTTTCTTTTTTAACACGTCTGGGGTGTCCGTATTTTTCTCCAACCTTGATGATTTCTTTATTACTTAACGGCAGCATCCGATCCATAAAATCTTTCATAATACCGGTAACCATAAAGAAATATAATGGTGTGGCATAAACCATTATATCGGCTTCTGATACTTTAACTAACAGGTCTTCCATATCGTCTTTATGAACACACTTTCCAGGTGTCTTGTGCCAGCATGAAAAACAACCACTGCAATGTTTGATATTTTTTTCCGTAAGATAAATTGTTTCTATATCAGCGCCGGCTGCTTCGCAACCTTTCAGAAACGGTTTTAGAATAACCTCGGTGTTTCCGTTTTCTCCTCTGGGACTGCCATTTATAGCTAAAACATTCATTTGTAACCCTCCGATTCTATTTTATTTTTTTTTATAAACCTTCTATTTCTTTCAAGCTTTTTATGGTTTCTTCGCACCACTTTATTTTTGCTTCCGAACCATGCTTGCCATAATTAACCGTCGAAATCCATAAAACTAAATTCATTTTATCGATCTCATCTTTGTGAGCCATTAATGAATCTTTTATCATTGAATACTGAACCAGCATTTCTTCACTCACTTTTTTTATGTGTTGAAACTTTTCAATAAGAGCTTCAACTGGGACATTCTTCGACCAGAATATTTTCAGCAAAAGTTCCGATCTGCCATGTTCAGGTTCCACAGGAAGCATGAGCCAATTGTCTAATTCTTCTCTGCCCTTTTCGGTAATGGAGTAGACATTCTTTGATGGCCGGCCTTCTGTTTGTTCAACCTGCTTTGTTACCAGTTCTTCATCTTCCATCTTCTGCAATACCGGATAGATATGTCCGTAATTTTCGTTCCAGAAATAACTTATGGAAGAATCACAGAATTTTTTAATATCGTATCCCGAACCGGACATTGTATTGAGTACCCCTAATAGTGCGTACTTTGTTTTATTTTTTTTTGCCAATAGTTTTTACCTCCTCATATATCACTGTGATATATTATTTTTTTATTATACCACTATGATATATAAAGTCAATCGATTTTTTAATTTTTTTTATGAAAGCATAATAAAAAAAAAGCCTGCAATAAGCAGGCTACAGACTGTAGACAAAGTAGAAAAGTAAGTCCTGGGGACAATTTTAACATCATGTTGTCTGCATCATGGCGAACAGGTGATAGCCTGTACGATCATGCAGCAGACAACGATTTACCATTGTCCCCGGGACGAGTTTATCGATAAACTCAAGCCGGCAATAAGCAGGCTAATAAATCAGGGTGGGCTTTTTACTCGGCTTCTCTCAATCTTTCGACGATGCTTTGCTTATCCGTCACGGCAAATAGCACCAGAGGAATAACCACCCCCAATACAAGTAGCAGCAGCAATACCAGCACCAATGGCCACATCATAAAGTGATAGCTGAAAAACCACAACTGCCCGCAAAACCACTTAACGAATACGAGTGAAAAAATTACCCCAAAGAGTATAGAAAGCCCACCGGTTCCCAGGGCATAATAGAGGCCTTCACAACCCAGCATCCTGCGGAGCTGCTGCCTTGTCATTCCAATGCTTTCCAGCATGGCAAATTCCCGGCGCCGGGTGATGATGCTCGTCAGCATGGCGTTAATGAAATTAAGAATACCGATTAACCCAATGATAACACTGAGGGCTCCGCCGATCATGATCACGGTCCGGCGCATGCCTGCAAATTCATTGGCCGAAACCATTTTTGAGGTATAATTCATTACCGGCTCCACATTTTCAGTATAGGTTCCCAAATAGTTTCCCATGGCGGCTTCATAAGGGGCTTCGACATTAAAGACATAACTCATCATCGCCGGCTGCACCACCAATTGACTGTATACATCAGCCGGCAGGTAAAAGGTGTAGCCCCAGGCAATCCGGTCAGAATTTGAATAAGTTTTGATGGCAACATGACCCAGCACCGTAAATTCACGGGTGGTGTATTCCCGATCATCGAGACTCTCGCCGGTTCCCTTAGAATTGTGAAGCGTCATCGTTTCCCCGGTCTGATAATGGATGCTGTCCATTTCCGGGTTGCCGTTATCGTCCAGTTGCACCCCCTCTAAAATATAGCGTCCGGTAGCCAGTTTGTCGTAATCCAGCGCGCCGTCAATCAATGCCAGCCGTTCCAGGGGCAAGCCGTCAAGACCATACACCGCGGCAATAAAATCCCCGTATTGGTTGCTGTTTATCTCAGGACTGGGATTGTTTTTATCGGTAACGGTAAACAGTTCTTCTCGTCCGCCATATAAACCGCCCCCCGCTTCAAAACCGGGTTGGCTTTTCACCGCACTGACAAAGCTTGCGGTGGTTTCATTCTCCTTCCCGAAAAATTCGTTTTGGAAGTACTCTGCGTGAGCAATTAAAAAATCCGTATCCACAAATTTGGATAGATATTTATCCATATCGATGCTTTGGGAAAGGGTAAACACCGTATTTAAAAGGACCAGACTGAGAGACAAACTGATGATTACCAGCACGGTGCGCTTTTTGTTTCGTCCCAAATTAACCAGCGCCATTTTTGCTGGTTTACCCCCAGCTTTTGATTTCCGGGTTATATTTCCGGAGTTTAGGCTCCCTTCCGTATAGCGAACCGCTTCAACCGGAGAAACTGCGGCCGCCATTTTCCCGGGTTTACGGGTGCTGATCAGCACAGTTGCAACCACGAAAATCGTAGATCCAATGAAAATCCAGGGATTTGGCGCTACCGACACCGGACTACCGGAATAACTGGACTGTTTGATAATTAAGGGTACCAGGGCTTTCCCGATGAAAAATCCGGCCATCAAGCCAACGGGTATGCCCAGCACGGAAAGGAGTATTGCCTGTCTTCTGATAAGTCTCCGGATTTGCCGGCCGGTGGTCCCAATGGTTTTCAGCAGACCGTAAAAACGCATGTCCCGGATGACAGAGATTTGAAAAATATTATAAATAATGAGATAGCCGGTGAAAACAATCAGCGCGAGTGCTGACAACAGGGCCATCATCGTTCCTGCATCCATGCCGAAATTCGTGGAGAGATAGGCCCAGTTAACGTTATGATCCAGATAATTGGGCGCGGTCTCATCAAGAGAATAGCCGCTGTCAACAAGAAGGGTACTCAGTTTGCTTTCCAGATCGAAACTGTTTTTAAACATAATACTGGGGTTAATCGCTCCGGTGAGATAATGATCCGCTTGATAATTGTTTTGCAGTTCGGCCATATGAGCATCGACATAGGCTCGGGATGTGAGAATCTGCCCCACATTAAAGGTCGGATCGCTTTCCCACCAACCAGCCAGCACAAAATCCCGTTGGACGTTCTCTCCCCGAATGTTCAGGGTGAGGGTGATGGGCGCCCCGACTTCCTGGTTCACGCCAAGCAGAGACAAGGTTTTTGTATCGGTGATGATCTCATTTTCCGCCACCGGTTTATGCCCGCTTGAGGGCTCACAAAAACCTAACCGCAATCCGACATCATCCAGATACCATAGCTCGGCATGTCGTTTGAGGAATTCCGCATTCTCCAAACCATCACAGAGCATCCGGTTGTAGGAAATCTCCTTGATCAGTGGATGATCTTTCACCTTATTAAAATCTTCGTCGCTAATGTACTTCAATACGGCTTGCCCATCCCCCCCGGCCTGGCGCATGGTAGCTTCCTGAAGACTTTTCACTGTGCCAATTCCCAGGGTGAAAAGCGTGGTAAAAAGAATGGCCGTCAGAGCAATGGCACAAACCGCAATGATATTTCTTGATCGATTGGCTTTCAGACTCCGCCAGGAGAGCTTTGCAATGATCTTTTTACTGTTAACTTTAATCATTTTCTCTGACCGCCTGTTATTTTTCCGTCTTCAATCCGGATGATTCGGTCTGCCAGCTGAGCGATTTCTTCATTATGGGTAATCATCACAATGGTCTGCTTAAACTGCTGACTGGTCACTTTTAAAAGCCCCATCACATCCAGACTGGTTTTGCTGTCGAGATTGCCGGTTGGTTCATCTGCCAGAATAATGGCTGGTTTTGCAGATAATGCTCTGGCAATGGCCACCCGTTGCTGCTGACCCCCGGACAGGTTATTGGGCAGATTTTCCAATTTACTATGAAGTCCCAGTGCGTTGATGATCTGATCCACATAGGCGGTATCCGGTTCATTCCCGTCCAGCTGAATGGGCAACACAATGTTTTCATATACATTCAGAACCGGCACCAGATTGTAGTTCTGGAATACAAAACCGATTTTTCGTCTCCGGAAAATGGTCAGCTCCTCATCTTTAAGTGCAAAAATTGGTTTGCCATCCACGATAACCGTACCGCTTGACGGCCGGTCAAGCCCCCCAAGCATATGGAGAAAGGTGGATTTCCCACTGCCCGAGGTTCCGACAATCGCCACAAACTCACCGTTTTCCACGGTAAGGTTGATACCATCCAGGGCTTTTACCGTGGTGTCACCCGTTCCGTAATACTTCTTTAAATCTTGTGTTTCCAAAATTGTCATTGCTTTTCCTCCAAATGATAGAATATAGATATCCGAGTTTCAATCTGTCAATTGACTGCGTTTTACACGAAATAAAAAAAAGACTGCACGGAATTTCTTCGTTTGTACAGTCTACCATAACAATCTATCGACGTTCTTTCCGGAATCTAACAGTTTTGACAGATTCTATTTCGCCATTGGCAAAAATACCGAAAACGTCGCGCCATTACCTTGGGAGGAGGCAACCTTGATATAGCCCTTCTGCATCCCAATAATCTCCCGGGCCAGGAAAAGCCCAATTCCCGCGCCTTCCTGGGCCATGACCGCCTGGGAACGGTAAAAACGGGCAAATATCCGACTCTGTTCCGCTTCGTCAATTCCGATCCCCTCATCCATAACGTCAATGCGATAAAACAGTTCATAGGGCCTGGTTTTAATGGTAATGGCGGTGCCATTCGGAGAATATTTAACGGCATTATCCACTAGATTATAAAGAGCTTCGATGGTCCATTTCATATCAAAACGCGCATGATTGGGGGTAGCTTCGATGATAACCGCGATGTTTTTCTTGTCCGCCTTGGGTTTGACTTCCGCTGCCACTGAATCCAGCAACACCTGCACCGCTTCGTTCTGAGGAGAAACAGTGATGATCCCGGTTTCAAGCCGGGATGTTTTCACCAGGGCCCCGATTAAGAAGTTCAGCTTTTCTGCCTGTTGGAACAAAGCGCTGACGCAAACCTTGCCATCCCTGGTAAGCTCATACTCGGAAAGAAGCTGGGAATACAGCAAAATATTGGCAATCGGGGTTTTGGTCTGATGGGAAATGTCAGAAATCAGGGTTTTTATTTTTTCCTTTTCAGAGGTCAGATTTTTTGAGGATACCGAACATTCGGAAAGATACCGGCTCATTTTTGTTTCAAGGGCCGATAGCGTCGATTCATCGTAGATTTCCTCGGAAAAGCTGCCATCAATTCCACCATCAAGCATTTCATTTAGACTGTTCATGAGTCTTTTGCTTTGATTCCGGGCCGCAAGCACACTGCTGACTGCCACCAGCATTGCCAGCAGGGCGCTGGCAATGCAAATCATATCAAGTGCATTCATATGATGTCATCACCCATGTGTAGCCAATCCCATACACGGTCTTTATATACTGAGGTGCCGAGGGGTTATCCTCCAGTTTATCCCGAAGCCGTTTAACCGTTACCGATAAGGCATTTTCGTCCACATATTCTGCGCCGTCAGTCCAAATCCGGTCCACCAAATCAGCCCGTGCAACAATATTTCCTTTGTTTTCAATTAGTCCTTTGAGTAGCTTTTGCTCTGTTTTACTGAGTTCAATGGGGATCCCATTTTTTGCGAACACCATTTTGTCAAAAGCAAACTCAAACCCGTCTATCTGAATGACAGGTGATGCCCCAGGCTTTTTTTTGCGCAATTGTGTATTGACCCGTGCTCTAAGTACCATTAAACTAAAGGGTTTCGTGATGTAGTCATCTGCCCCCAACTCCAAACCGGTGACAATATCCGTTTCCATATCATTGGCCGTTAATACGATCACCGGCACAAGGGAGACTTTACGCATCTCGGCTAATAAAGCAAGTCCGTTGCCATCCGGTAAATTTATATCCAAAATCACCAAATTAAAGGCCTGATTTTCCATTTGTCCTTTTGCCCCGGCAATCGTGTCTGCCTGGGAGAAGGTATATTTATCTTCTCTAAGGGCTAACACAATCCCATTACTCAAAGCCGTATCATCTTCAACGATTAAAATCTTATCCATCGTCCACCTCTATTGTTAAAGATTATACCACTGATCAAACAAAATTTCTATTTGCCCATTCATTCAAGTAAATAACCTACTGGTATTTTTCGCACCGTTATTTTTCATACAAACAAAAAGTTTTTTTACTGCTTTTATTGTTATCTGCGAATATCCGTTACACGATCTCCAGAAATTTCCGGTCGTTCCCTGGAAATTTTATTCGTAATTCGACCGGCAATGCGCTTCCAATTTGTATAATAGGCCACACAGTATAACACAGTCGTTAACAGTACACCACAGAACACATCGATAATGGAATGCTGTTTTATAAATACCGTTGAAGCACAAATTAAAATCATCAGTGCGATCCCTCCGAATTGAAACTTCGGATAGGCTCTCAATTTTTTCGATTTCCATACTGCCAACGCAATAGAAACAGAACTGGCGACATGAATCGATGGGCATACATTCGTCGGTGTATCAAAGGCATACAGCCATCGCGTCATCTGACAGAAAATATTGCTTCCTTCTACTTCCCCCCTGAGATCAAGTCCGTTGGGAATGATTGCATAAGTGATTAGACAGAATGTCATCCCTCCAAACATCATCAGACACAGATTCAAAAATGTCTCTTTTTCATAAATCATAAAGCCGATTAATGAAAGTCCGAGACAAACAAACCATAGAAAATATGGAATGACAAAATACTCATTGAAAGATATGTAATCATCCAGAAAACTATGGATGATGTATTGAGGCCGCTTTAAATGCTCCAGGGTAAAAAAAGCCACCAGATAAAAAACAAAATACAGCATGGCATAGGCATGCTTATTTGCGGATAGCCATTCACTCGCTTTTTTGATCATATAAACTCCAATATCTACAATTATCCCTAAAGTATATCATAAATGTTTAGATTATATAATCAAAAAATTCAACTTCTCACACCAGCCATTGCAGCCCTTTGGCGATACGATACAGGGTGTCTTCAAAATGGTTCCCCGGGGTCAGATCAAATTGTGTCTCCGACCCCTGACTTTGGATGTGCTTCTCTGCCTTAATGGTGTGTTCCTCCACAACCGCAAACCGTTGATTCCGGTTGATTTTCTCCCGGTCACCCAGGGAAAAATACACCCGGTCCGGTATCTGCATCGGTTGGTTTGCCGTCATAAACTCCAAAATTCCATCATACCATAAGGATCCGGATATCGATCCAATCCGGCTAAAAATGGTGGTCCGGTACATAGCATACAGCGCAAACAAACCCGCCAGCGAATACCCGGCAAGGACCCGGCAGGATGGTGTAAAACCAAGGCTTTCTTCCACAGCGGGCACAATAATTTCGGTCAGTTCCTTCAGATAAGCATCGGCCCCGCCGGTGAAATCCTCGCTGCCGCGAAAGGCTCTTTTCCCAGGCCAGGGGGACAAATCTCGGTTCCAGTCCACCCCATCAATTGCCACCAGCACTGTATTCACATCATCTATTTCCATAACCAGTTGCTCCATGTCATCAGAGGTCATGTGCATATAAACAATGGCACTGTTTTTTAAAACAGCGTCAGAAAAAACAGAAACCCGACGTTTCCCAATTTCCAATATCCGTTTCTGCATTTTCCTCACCTCAATTTATCTTAAATCTTAAAATATTTCATAGCTTCAATGGCACTAGTGACAGATCAATAAAAACCTCAACAACCGCTCACCTTTTTCAAAACTGGCTTTTGTTAGCTCTCCTGTTGCATCGGTGGTGGTGAGCTCATTAATATCAGTGAAACATTGCCACCATTAATGCGAGAATGACAAGGCCAAACGGTAAAAAGTACCATTTGACTTCTTGAAATGATTTATTCTTTATTAAAAGATATATTCCGTAACCAGCGATTACACCAATCGTATTGTGGATCATGTCATCCCATTCGAACAATCCAGTTCTCGTAAGAAGCTGGAGGCACTCCACCGAAGCAGAAACAGAAAATCCGCAAATTATTACGCTATTTCTTATTTTCACTTCATCACGACCAAAATATTTTTCATAAGCGAAGGGCATTAATACCCCAACGGGTATAAACATCAGACAGTTTGTAAAGACTTCCACGGCTAATTGAAAGTTATGGGTCGTCCAAATTTCTTGATAAGACCAAAATAGAATCAAATCGTAATCAAAATAATTTCTGACTGATCTTGATAACAGTGTATATGTTAATATTAAATATATATAAAACAAAAAAGCAGTTCTAAACCACTTTTCTTTCCTAGTCCATTTTGCCCAATTTAAAATCAATATAACAACTAAAATTGCCACAACCAACAGTGTTATTAATAGTGTCTTCCAGCTAGACAGCGGGCCATATTGCAATATAAAATCCAGAGATAGTTTTAAATCATCCATCTGAATATTTTTTTAAGGTTAGTTTCTCCAAACCTTAATCCTTTCATTATCATTGTTCAATTAATTATCTAAAATGACCAGCTTTTTCTCATAATCTTTTACAAAGTAACGCATCCCCTTTTGAATAACCGTGTGCCCTTCCATTTCAAGACGTGCTTTTTGACCGTCAATGCCCCCAGGATATTTTTCATTGAGTTCACCATCTTTCTTCAGGGTTCGCCAGTATGGTGTTTCATCCACGTCTCTTTCTTCCGAAGCTTTGGCCGCAATATTAATGAATATCCCTGTGGTAAGCTGACAGGTATATTCTGCCTCATATTGTTTTGCCAGAAAGCTTCTGATCCGGTCCGAGGTGATCAGTTTTCCTTCCGGAATTTTCTTCATGATGGCATCATAGGAAAGCGGCGGTGCGATGAGCATCTTCGTCCCGCCATAGCGCTGAACTGATTTTAAATCTGTGACCTCGACAACCTTAGGGAAATCCTTGTTGTCATTTAGTTTTTCATTAAAAGATTTCTTTACCATATCCATTAACCTCCATTTTTTAAATATTTTAGAATTTATTTGCTTCGATCAGCAGCTATTATAACGGGAGCTCCCTATCCTTTTCAATTTTCATTTTGATGGATAATATAAGTTATATTTCCAGACTCCGCCCAGGCATTTTGAAATTGATCAAGCCGATACTTGATGCGAACGCCTTCATTATTGGGAGCTGCCGGGTCATTGATGATGATATAGTCAGTGCCATTTTCGTTGGTAAAACCACAGACGACAATCAGATGACCGTTGGTTGATGCGATTGGAGCACCGTCTAAAACGGGTAAATTTCCGCTGACATTGGCACTGTTTTTGTAGGCCACAGCAGCGACCGCAGGATGACCGGCCGCAATTTTTCTCTTTAAACCATCAATCGTTGAATAATCCACATAGGCTCGATAGCCAAAGCTTGAAACATAGGCCATAATTGAATGGCCAATTTCCAAAGTCCTCATAGTTATAATCGTATACCCCCCAGGCGACTGTTTCGGGGGTTATTTGGGTGCCATAATAATTCAATACCATTGCCATGCTGGTAGGACTGCAGATGGAATGAGCGATGGAAGGATCTCTGATCATCTGAGATAATTGCGGTACAGCCAGGACACTGAGATTCGATAAATCCGGATTATCCGTAAATACCTTAGTAATCCCCTGACCCGTATTTCTCAGGGCTCCGGATATTAAACGAACGGTCGGGTATACACCGGATCGATCAGAATTTAAAATGACGCGATATTGGATTTTACCGGCAGTTTGGCCACCCTTGACAACTAAGGTATCAACATCAACACTAGCCACCGAGTCATCGGTCAGACCGGTACCGGACCCACTCTGTATGGAGGTTCCCCAGGTTCCCCAGGTCAGCCAATTTGACCACTGTCCATTAGAATTAAGTGCTACCCGTGCCTGAACCTGAATTGAGGTTCCCGCAGGCGTATCACTGTTCCAGGAAAGGACCAGTTTATTAAAGGGACTGGTATTTAAACTATTTGATGTATAAACACCGCTTTGAGTTCCTGATTTAAGTGTGATTGCGCCATCCCCATTATCCGAAATTACGACATTGTTAAAGTCGGCATCGATGACATTAAAATCACTTTGGGTTGATTTAATAAATAAATTTCCCGCAACCGTATTGCTTTTTTTATCTGAAAAGCCCGGGATTGTTGATAAGGCGGGTGCCCCTTGACCTTTTGGAACAAGTACAATTCTTATCGCTTCCAGGCGATAACTATATCCGGCAGTTCCCGCACTTTCTCCGTTTTTAGCCCAGCCCATCCAGCCAATATTTTGGGCATGAACCTGATAATAGATGTCGAATTGTTCGGCATCGGCCCCCGTCAGCTTTATTTGAATGGCTTCCAGGCGTTTGGATTCGCCCTGGGTTCCGCTCATAGCGCCATCGCTTTTCCAGCCCCGGCCGGTATCAGCTTCCCAGCCGATATCCTGGATATGGGTCTGATAAGAAAGACCAAAATCCAAGCCCTGGGTATCCGGATTAATCTTAATGCCTTCCAAACGCAGACTTTGACCAGAGGTTCCACTCGCCTCGCCATTGCTTCTTAATCCAATCCCCGCATCGACTTCCCAACCGATGTTTTCAATATGTGTCTAATAGGAAACGCCAGGACTTGTTGCAGCGGCTGAAACGCTAGTCGGTGCCAAACCAACGACCAATAACAAAGCAAACATTAAGCCAAATCCTCTTTTTAAGCAACTCTTCATTTTTTCCATCCTCGCAAAGTTTAATTTATCTTTAGGATAATTGTAACGTCATTTATAATTTTATTCAAGTAATTAAAAACACATGCCATTTTATGTGAAAGAAAAAAAGACTTCTATTCTTAGCAATTCATTTTCCTGATTCTTAGAATAGTCTACCTTGTTAATGGCTGCAATCATAATTGCAGTTTAATTCATTAATTCTCATTTAAAATCTATGTTTTTCTTTACATTACAGGCGTCACTGGTTAAAATTATATTATCTATATCCCAATACGAAAGTAAGAGGAAATGTGTATGAACGAAAAAAAAGTAATTATTGAACCGAAAATATTGGAAATCGACCCATGGTTAAGTCCTTACCAGCATGATTTGGAGTTAAGAATAAAACGCTATGAAGATGAAAAAAAAGCAATTCTTGGTGAGGTTAACCATTTTAAGAATTTTGCCAACGGACATCATTATTTTGGCTTTCATTGTACCAACAAAGGCTGGTATTACCGTGAATGGGCGCCGGCAGCAGACGCACTATTTTTGATTGGGGATTTCAATCACTGGGATCGAACATCCCATGAACTGGTCAGAAAAGAAAACGGCGTCTGGGAAATATTCATTCCCGGGAAAGGATCATTGAAACATGAATCCCGGGTGAAGGTCCATGTCGTCTACAATGGCCATGGCCGCGATCGCATTCCTTTGTACATCAACAGGGCGGTACAGGATCCGGAAACATTGGATTTCAGCGGTCAAATCTGGAAACCCTATCGAAATTACAAGTGGCGGGACGCTGATTTTCACAGTGATCATACCAAAGCGCCGATCATCTATGAAGCGCATATTGGCATGGCTCAGGAAAAAGAGGCAGTCGGAACCTACAAGGAATTCGAGGAAAATATTCTGCCGAGAATCAAAGCGCTGGGATACAATACCATCCAATTAATGGCCTTGATGGAGCACCCCTACTATGGCTCATTTGGTTACCATGTATCCAACTATTTCGCAGCATCATCCCGTTTCGGGTCGCCGGATGAGCTGAAGTCCCTCATCGACAAAGCCCACTCGCTGGGAATCAGGGTGCTCATGGATATTGTCCAGTCCCACGCGGTTAAAAATATCAGCGAGGGGATTAATGAATTCGACGGGTCTCAATTCCAGTTCTTTCATACCGGAAGCCGGGGCTATCACAGCGCCTGGGATTCCAAACTGTTTAACTACGGCAAACCGGAAGTCATTCATTTTCTGCTGTCAAACGTCAAATATTGGATGGAAGAATATCATCTGGATGGTTTCCGTTTTGATGGCGTCACTTCCATGATCTACCACGATCATGGGCTGGGAACCGCTTTCGATAACTACGGCAAGTATTTCAGCATGAATACCGATGTCGAAGCCATCACCTATCTGCAATTTGTCAATGAACTGATCAAGGAAATCAATCCTGACGCCCTGAGCATTGCCGAAGACATGAGCGGCATGCCGGGCATGTGCCTGGCCATTGAGGATGGCGGTATTGGTTTCGACTATCGTCTGTCCATGGGAATGCCGGACTTCTGGTTTAAGCAAATTGAAGTGAAGGACGACGACTGGAACATGAATGCGCTTTGGCATGAATTGAATTCCGGACGTCCTGCAGAAAAACGCATCGCTTACGTGGAATCCCATGACCAGGCGCTGGTTGGCGATAAGACGCTGATCTTCACCATGGCGGATCAGGAAATGTATTGGCACATGGGTAAGAAAAGCCAGAATCTGATCATTGACCGAGCCATCGCGCTGCATAAGATGATCCGTTTCATTACCATCTCTTCCAGCAATGAGGGCTACCTGAACTTCATGGGCAATGAGTTCGGACATCCCGAGTGGGTTGATTTTCCCCGAAAGGAAAATGGCTTTAGTTATAAACATGCTCGCCGACAGTGGAGTCTTGCCGACAATCCGTCGCTGCGCTATGAAAAGTTGAAAATATTTGATGGCGCCATGATCCGTTTTATGGATGAAAAAGCCATGATGGGCGTGGTGCCCAGGCAGCTGTGGCTGGATCAGGAACGAAAGATTATGGCCTTCCGAAAGAAAGACTGCATCTATATCTTTAATTTTCACCCAACCGAATCCTATCCTCACCTTGAAATACCTGTCCATGAAAATGGCCGATTCAAGGTGATCCTGGACACCGATGAAGAACAGTTTGGCGGATTTAATCGCATCTCTCATGATGACACCTATGAATCCCATGCTTTGAAAATGAACCCGGAATATACCGGAATTTCAGTCTACTTGCCATGTCGCACGGCGATAGTGCTGGAGAAAATTTAGGATCGATTTTTTTTAGATCACTCTTAAGCACAATAAAAGGTTGCCAATGATGATGATTGGCAACCTTTTATTTTGCAGGAGTTCTTTTAAACAGTTAATCGATGGAGTTGTGTCGCTTTATTCTTTGAGGAACAGGCGGCAGGCACAACACTCAGATCGATTGATTTTTCCGGTTTCTTTTTTCCTGATACATTAATTTATCAGCCTTCTGCATCAGACTTTCAAGGGTCTCCACTCTATTCTCGGCCACCGCAAACCCCGAGGACACGCTGAGTTTGAGATAATCCTCCGGTATTGCTTCATTATATTCCAGGATGATGGTTTCCATTCGTTTTTTAAATAGTTCCGCCATTTCCCCTTCGCAGTCCGGCAGAATGGCGATGAACTCGTCTCCGCCGATCCGGGCGACAATATCGGTTTCTCTGAAACACTTTTTGAGAACCTCGGAAGTGCTGGAGATCAGTTTATCCCCCTCCAAATGGCCAAAGGTGTCGTTCACATATTTCAGTCCATCAATGTCAAACATGAAAATTGTCAGATAAGTCTTCATCATGTTTTCATTTAAAAATTTATTGATATAATTCCGGTTATAAAGCCCGGTCAGTCCATCGTGGTAGCTTAAATACTGAAAATCATTTTCCGATTGGATCAGTTTTTCATATTGTTCAATATTGCTAAGCACCAGACTGGAGATTTTTCCAATTTCGATGCCAAAGTTCAGATATTTCTCGAAATACTGCGGGAAGATGAAATCTCCCACTTCAAAAGCTCCGAAAATATGGTCATCATGCTTGAGCTTGATGTAAAAGCGGTTTTCCAATTCAACTTTGGCATAGGTCTGATCGCTTTCCAACAGCGACTTGACTGTCTCAGATAGGTCATCCTGTTCAAAGGCCGGGTTCCAGTATTTGAAGGATTGTGCTCCCAGCACCATCATGAATATTTCCTTAGTCTTTTGAATGGTGTCCCGTTTGTTGGTAAAGGATGCGATTTTCCCCATTAAATCAAGAATCGCTTCATGGTTTAAGCTTGTGTCGGTTCCTCATATTCACCGCAAAACAAAACCCTGGTGCTGCTTCGGTCGGATTCAGTAATAATATAAATGCTGCCTTGACTGGTTGAATACTTGGCCATTAGCCTTAGATCTCCACCGGCCAAGGCACGATCGTTAGCCTCGGGCTCAGAGTCCCCCCAATCACTAAAAGCGTATCTGGCAATGCTTGTTCGTAATTCCGTTTCGAATTTCACATCAACCGCTGCGATATCATTAATAGCCGATGTCTTTTCTAATTGGCCAAGATTAACACCTTTGACATTGATAAATCCTTTTTCCATATCCGTAACCTCCATTTTCATATTTATAGCCGCCCATTGATATTATGCAGCGTTATCAATCACCCGATGAATCAAATACCCAGGACAGACATCGCCCCATCAGCTTGTGACGCTTCGGCTTCTTTCGACTCCTTAGCCTTATAATGACTCCATTATATCGGTCCTTCTTTTCAATTACAATAAAACGCCGGTATTTTAATTTATTTTTACACATATTTTTGAAATATACGGTTTTCTTCACCATATTTATATTTCCATACACCGATTAATTTATCAGCCCCCATCCACCCCACAACCACATCAACCGATATCTCAAAAAAGGCGGCGCAGCCAGGGCTCTTGTAAATGTATAAAACTGCCAATTAAAGTTGAAAAATCTTGATAAATAAATTAAATAATGATATTATGAAGCAATAATAGCATTATTCAATTAGGAGAAGTGAACGTATGATCTACATAGTAATGGGACTTTTGGCATTTCTTCTTTTTGCAGCCTATGACATTAACAGTGTGACTTCAAAAAAGAATAGTATAAACAGTTTCTTTTTTTTGGGATCTTTCCTGTTAATCGTTGCAACAGCGGGCATCATTATTGAATCATTTCCTGACATTCAATGGGATTTGGGATGGATGAGCATTTTTGGAATTTTCTCATTGGCCTTTCTGATCCTGTTGATCTATACACTTTTCTTTGCCTTGCCCTTTAATGAGACCTATGTCAAAAGCAACGCGACCCCAAAGGTCTATCGGGACGGATTTTATGCCCTGTGCAGGCATCCCGGTGTCCTATGGTTTATCGGATTTTATTTATTTTTATGGCTCACCTTAAAAATCCCTTTATTATTGTTGGCAGGTATTATTTTTAGCTGCTTTAATGTATTGTATATTATTTTTCAGGATCACTGGACGTTCCCACACGTCTTTGAGGATTATGATGACTATAAGAAATTGACACCTTTTATTATTCCAAATTTCAAAAGCATAAAACGTTGTCTGCAGACGCTGCAGTAAGAAAGAGAGCAACCGGTGAAATTTGAAGAGAAGTTAAAAAATGGACAGCATGAAATGTTATGGCAGGAGTATTGTGGTTTTTTAGATCTGGATATGGATGCTTACATGACCATACAAAATCGCCTCTTGTTGGAACAAATTTCGCTTTGGAGTCATTGTGAACTAGGCAAACAAATTCTCAATGGAAAAAGACCTGAGACTATTGACGAATTCAGAAAAGTGATGCCTTTATCCACCTATGGCGACTATGCTGATATTTTATTGCAAAAAAAAGGCGAAATGCTCCCGGATCAACCGGTTTTATGGATCCAAACCACTTGGGAAGGCGGAAAGCAGCCGATTAAGGTGGCCCCTTATACCAAGGGCATGCTGGATACCTACCGCAGTAATATGATTGCGTGTTTGATGCTTTCCACCAGCAGTGAAAAAGGAAAATTTGATGTTCGGGTCACAGACAAAATTCTTTACGGATTGGCGCCTCTTCCCTATGCGACAGGGTTGTTCCCTTTGCTTTTAAATGAAGAAATCGGCATAGAATTCTTACCTCCGGTCAGAGAAGCGGAAAAAATGTCCTTTAGTGAACGCAACAAAGCAGGGTTTAAACTTGGGCTCAGAAAAAATATTGACTATTTCTTTGGTTTAGGAAGTGTCACTTATTTTATCAGTCTCAGCTTGTCATCCATGGGCAAGACTTCCTCCCAATCCAACACGGCGAATGACGCTAAAACCAGTATCATGAGCTGTTCATTACCCATGCTGGGAAAATTGATTTTGGCAAAATATCGTTGCAAAAAAGAAAATCGGGATTTAAAACCTAAAGATTTATTTAAGCTTAAGGGTTTTATGGTTGCCGGCACGGATAACCATTGTTATAAAGATGACCTGGAAGATCTATGGGGCATTCGTCCCATGGAGATTTTTGCCGGAACAGAGCCTTCCTGTATCGGAACTGAAACCTGGACAAGGAATGGGATGTACTTCTTTCCTGACGCCTGTTTTTACGAATTTATTCCTGAAGATGAAATGAACCGAAGTATTGACGATGTCAGCTATCAGCCCAAAACCTATCTAATGAATGAGGTCATTTCGGGAGAAAAGTACGAATTGGTGATTTCTGTACTTAAAGGGGGAGCCTTTATGCGGTACCGGGTCGGTGACGTTTATCGCTGTATCGGGTTAGAAAATGACGACGACAAGACCAGGATTCCCCGTTTTCAATATATCGACAGGATTCCCACCATCATCGATATTGCTGGCTTTACACGGATTTCAGAACATTCGATTAAAAGTGCAGTAGATCTGTCAGGCCTTGACATCAAGGAGTGGATTGCTGTAAAGGAGTATAATAAACAAAATCGTCCCTTTCTGCACATGTATGTTGAAATCAGTGTGTCTTCCATTTCCAGTCGTGGACTCAGCAAGGAAATACTCAAAGAACATTTAACGGTTTATTTCAAATATGTTGATCACGATTATAAAGACTTAAAGCATATTTTAGGAATGGAACCTTTAGAGATTACCATTTTAAAAAGCGGGTCGTTTGCCGAATATGAAAAACAGACAGGCAGAAAAATGAGGCATATCAATCCATCTGTCTATCATATTAAGGAACTTTTATCAATTGAAAAGCAAAACTTCACGGCCAATGGCAGGCGAGGCGTATGATGGATAGTTTTGTATTCATTCCCGTCATCGCTTTATGTTGTTACACCTTTTTGTTTCTGGCTTTTATGGCTGCAAAAAAAAATAAACTGATCAACTCATTTTTGCTTGTTTTAGCCGCAATGATTTTATGGACAGGCGGTTCTCTGTGCATGAGAATGCAGTTATGGCCGAACCTTGAATTTTGGTATAATGTCTCCATTCTCGGTTTCATCTTAGTTCCCTATGCATTTTTTATTTTTATTGTTGAATTTATAGGGTTAAAAGATCGATTCTTTAAAATGTTTTATTTGCTGATCATCGCTCTGGTGAATATCATCAATATTTCGACAGGGTTTTTTCTCAGTGCCCCGGAAGCCATAACCGCAGCCGATGGAAAAGTAAGCTTTGTCTATAGTATTTCCTGGCCGGTGACACTCTTATTTGCTATTTGCGGTGCAATTACACTTCATATGCTTTACTTATTATTTAAATACAGCAAAACCCATGAAATGGCCAAAAAACAGTTTACGCCCATCGTCTTAGGTATTTTTATTATAGTGATCGGTCATCTTGCCCTGTTTATTCCATTTTTTAAAGGGTTTCCAACGGATATCCTATCCGGGGTTTGTTTTGCGTTTTTCTTGTTTTATGCATTATATATGCGCCGGTTATTTAAATTAAATCTCCTTGTGTCACGAGGCAGTTGCTATGCGATTGCGGCAGGGTTATCCTTGTTGCTGTTTTCAAATTTTATTGGTTTATTTCAATCATTTATTGATACGAATTTTTCGAGCTTTCAAGAACACAGTGTATTAATCATTGCTGTCTTTTTTACTATGGCTAATTTCTTGATCTATCAAGGTATGAAGCAGTTTATTGATAAAGTTTTTATAAAAGAGGAAATTCATCAAGCAAAAAATTTAAAAGAGTTTAGTCTGACTGTTTCGAAAAGTTTGAATGTCAATGAGATTCTGGAAGCATTAGTGGATGTCATTCAAAAAACAATTGCTGTAAAAAAAATATATATTTGTATTAGAAATGAGAAAGACGATTCCTTTGTTATGGTACACAGCACCAGTGCCCTCGATAAAAAGTTGGTTTGCATACAGAAAGACAACCCGATTGTTACATGGTTATCCAACAACCCGGGCTGCCTGTTAATGAAAGATTTCAAACGTACCGTTGCCTATAAATCGATGTGGGAAGATGAGAAAAAACAATTCACAGATTTAAATATCGAATGTTTTGTATCACTAAAAGATGCCGCGGAACTGGTGGGAATCGTACTACTTTCCGGAAAAGATAAACATAGCAGTTTTACCTATGATGATATTAATTTCCTGGGTTCTGTGGATTCGATTGGATCCATTGCGGTTAGAAATTCAAGACTATACGAGAAGGTATACCTGGAGGCTCGTACTGATGAACTGACAGGGCTGTTAAATCGCAAATATTTTTATGAAACCATTCAGAATGAATATGAAAATAACAGAGGCCACTCTTTAGCATTGATCATCCTGAATATTGATGATTTCAAACTATATAACCAATTATATGGCAATAAGGAGGGGAATATTGCCCTTCAGAAGATCTCAAGGATTATTCAGGCCAGTGTCGGCAGCAATGGCTATGTGGCAAGATACAGCGGGAAGGAGTTTGCAATTATTCTTCCTTTTTATGATTTATTAGGTGCAAAGAATCTGGCTGAGACCATCCGGTTACAAATATCAGATATGAATAAAGGTGTCGCAGAGTATAGCTTTAAAACGCTGACATTAAGTGGTGGCATTTGTTCCATACCCTATGCGGCAAGTAGCGTAAGAGAATTGATCGACAATGCAGACAGAGCCATTTATCATGTCAAAAGAAATGGTAAAAATGCCATTATGACCTACTCTGAGCGCGATCAAAATCGTGTTGCCGGGAACGTAACCACTGACACCCTCGGGCAAAAGGAGAATGTCTACTCTGATTATGAAACAACCATTTATGCACTGACCGCGGCAATTGATACCAAAGACCACTATACTTTTGATCATTCCAATAATGTCGCTTATTATGCCGTAGAGCTTGCCTACGCTTACGGAATGAATAAAGAAACTGCCAAGAGTATCAGGGAAGCCGCATTGCTCCATGATGTTGGCAAGATTGGGATCCCGGAACATATTCTTAATAAACCAGGCGAACTGACAGCAAAAGAATATGAAATTATGAAGGGACATGTGGAAAATTCCATTGGAATAATTCGTCACCTTCCCTCCCTTGATTATGTCATTCCGGCAGTGATCGGACATCACGAGCGTTATGATGGCAAAGGCTATCCAAGAAGGATTTCTAAAGATGACATTCCTGTGTCTGCAAGAATTTTATGTATTGCAGACGCCTTTGATGCCATGTTATCCGTGCGCTCCTATAAGGAACCTTATTCTGTGAGTCGTGCGTTAGAGATTATTGAAGAAGAAGCCGGCTTGCAATTTGATCCTAAATTGGCACATATTTTTGTAGATGCTGTGAATAATGGATTCATCAAGGTTCAGTGTACCGCGAACGGGATTGAGAAAATTCCTAAAATCGGACTTTTGTAAGACTTGCTTTTATCTCATACCATTAACAGCCCAGACAATGTCTGGGCTGTTTGCAGTTTTAGTTTGGAATATGTGTTTAAAAATCAATCGATCCTTTTCACACCAAGGAAAGCTGTCATAAAGGCATCCATCTTTTTCTCATCAGACATAGCTTCTAAATAATCCTTCATCTTGTTTTCATCATCCATAGCTTCCATAAATTTATTCTCACAGATCGAACAGAAATTTCCACCATCAGGTGTTTGATTATCAGCTTCATTTATTTGACAAATATCGCATTTCATAATTGTTATTCCTCTTTTCAAAATATTAATAATAATTGGTTATTTTTTCGCTTGGTTTTTATCAGTTTAAGCCATGTAATCGGTCATAAATTCACAAAAAGGCTGTATAGCTCATTCCAAATCACATCACCTGAACCCGGTTTCTCCCATTATTCTTGGCAACATAAAGGGCCTGATCGGCACGGTAAATGATGGTGTCAACCGAAGTATCGTCGTTGAAAACCGAAACACCCAGACTGATGGTAATGCCGTCCTGTTTGGAAAAACGGTTTTCACTGACTTTTCTTCTGATCTTTTCCGCCAGTTCCACGGTGCCGTTTTCATCAGTATCCGGGAGGATCACCATGAATTCCTCCCCGCCCCATCGGCCGACGATGTCGCCGGGCCGGATGCTGGTTTTAAAAAGCTCTGCCAGCTCCACTAATACCACATCGCCGGCCATGTGTCCAAAACTGTCATTGACCTGTTTAAAATTATCAATGTCCATCATAATCAAACCAAAAATCGCAGACCTGTTTTTTGCCCGGTTTAATGCATTCTCCAGTTCAGCATCCAGTTTAACCCGATTAAAAAGCTGGGTGAGTTTATCGGTTTCCGACATTTTTTTGATTTCCCGGCGCATTTTTACTTTTTCAGTAATATCGCGACTGACCGCAAGTAATTCCTTGAATTTATTGTCTTCATCATAAATCCCGGAAAGCACGGTATCGGTATAAATACTTTCCCCATCCTTACGAACCTGTCGTTGTTCAAAATTGATGGAATCAAAGTGTTCCCCCCTTTCCACCATTACTTTAATGTTCTCCCTGGCTTTATCCATATCTTTTTGCACCCCGGGGAGAAAATAGCCGATTTCCCGATAACGCTTCATGACTTCTTCCGGGGTATAACCGGTTATTTTTTCAACTGACGGACTGATATAGGTGAAATTCCCGGACAGATCCACTGTCGCAATAATATCGCTGGCGTTATCTGTCAAAAGACGGTGACTTTTCTCACTCTCTTTGATTTTATTTTCCAGCTTTTTGATGGCGGAAACATCAAGGAGTTCACCGGAACGAGGCTCTTGGCCCTTTATCCCAAGGATTTTTGAGGGGCTGCTCCCGCGAATTTTTCCATCGGAACTTTTAAAGGCCTTTTGAAAAATTTGAAAAGAGTCCAGCACAAACCCCTCCCCCTGGATATCGCAGTGGACATCTCCGACTCTCAGTGCTTCAGCAAAATTTCTGATGGTCCGAAGGTTTTGGTCCAGTTCCAAAAAGTCAGCATCACTCGCAGCGATCGCCGGGAAATTATTATTCAGTTTTTTATCATTCAATATCCCATTAACATAATTGATCATGGCTTTTGCATTACTACTTAACATTCGATATCCTCATATTCTATTCTCTTAGCTGTATTAATGGAACTAAAGGCGATTTCAAATCTCTTTTTTCTAAAGTCTGCCAACTTTATTAATAATACCATAAACGATGACTTGTTGCTTCTTCAAAAATCGTTTTAAGCAGATAAAAGATTACTTTTGTTATTATTGCATCAAACATTTACAAATATACTTGTATTATATTCGATAACCGTATATTTGCAATATAAAACCTGAAAAAAATAGTCTGCTCCGCCCTATTATTTCTGCAATCAGTAACGCTATTCAGCAATGTATTTCTTTACATCACAAGACGAAGAAAATTTCGCACCATCCGGGGTGGAAAACAAATGCAATGCCTATCCTGTTTCCCAGACCCCGATGGGTCTGGGTTTAATCTAAACTTAGATAACCGTAAGCATAACAAAAGGCTGCCAATGGTATGACAGGCAGCCTTCAAAATACTCTGAAAATAATTTAATTGTTATTTGAACAAAGGTTTGTTGCAGACTTCACATCGGTCGTTTGAAATCGGGTTCTCTGCTGAGCATACGTTACAGAAGATGATGCGGTCTTTGGATTTATCATATTTTTCATAGGTAGACAAACCCACATGGTACCGCACACGGTCTCCGATTTGAAAATAGTCATACATTTCCGGTCTGTTATGATAAATCATCGAATGCGTTTTGCCGTTATTTTTCTTAGCCACAAGCACATAGTCGATGCCATCATTGCCGGAATCACCTTCTTCGGATTTTTCCTTTTGATATTTTTCGGTGATGACGCCTTCCCATATCTGACCTCTCCTTGTCGTCAAGTAATACCGATTGAGGACTAACATCACAACCCCCAGGGCGATGCCGATGATCAGCCCAGCCACAAGGGTCATGGTTTTGAAAAACAGTCCTGCTATGAGAAAGCCCAGGGGGAATACCAGGATCAACGCCCATGCGAATCCAATTACTGCTTTATTTTTCTTTTTTGCCGCTTCAATGATCAAGGGATCTTTATAACGGGTTGACCATCCAACCGAACCAGTGGCCTCACGTTGGCCAGAATTAACCGCTTGTTCTTTTATAACTGTTTTTTCCATTTCAATAACCTCTATTTTCTTTGGATTTTTCAATTTTCCTTAATTGCCGCCAATCTAAAATGACCACAATGGATTCAAACACTTCTTCTTTGGTGGCCATTCTCACCTTTTTGCTTGGTGGTGAAAAAAGCGGTGAATGTTTCGTTTAAAGAAGCCGCAACAAACCCTTTTATCTAGTTGAGGCACTCTTTTGGATAGAGGTGATTCCCCCACTCCCGACACTTTGACCTAGTTTGATGGGATACAGATATTTGTACTAAGACTCATTCTATCGGAATTTAAAGTAATGCGCAATCATTATCGGCGTGATTTTAATAAAATCTACCCGCCACAATCATGCTAATAGTTGTTGGATTATTCTATTTTTAGTGGTACCATATTTAGTGCCTTGCTGAGACTTCACACGATAGCCAACAGAAATGACGATAAAAGGCGACTGGACGGTCCGAATTTGCAATATGCAAAAAATGCATATTGAGTCACTTATGTTTATTTGTTAAAATGTTCTAAATTTTATTAGTCTAATATTTACTTTGTATTTATTTTATAGTAAGTTTACGAATATTTATCTTGAAGTTAGTTGAAAAAAAATTTATAATAGCTGTAAATTTAATTTATTATTATCAACGAGGGGTGGATATCATGAAAAAATGGGTGGGAAAAATGAAAGCAGAAGGTTTAAATGCAGAAGTTGTTGTGTTTCACAAAGAGGCTACTGAATTCGATCAAGACATTTGGTATGGGCGTGGTGTTTCAACAACATTATTTTCAGGTAATAGATATCTCATGACAAATATTGGTAAAATTATGATTGGTTTGGATAGCACTGATTTTGCAGGCTCGGGCTTGGATTTTGATTTTGTAGGGTATGGCAAACCAATTTTAGTTTAAAGGAAAAAATAGTTTGGAAATCTCTAGAAACAACTCTTATAATTTGATTCGATTCAGATTATTCGATTTGACAATCGGACCAATCTGAGTGTACTGCCGGTATCCAATTGAATACCGGTGGTATCTTTAGCGTGAAATATTCAGTGAAATCCCGAAGGTCGTCAATAATCAATCGGCGACCGCTCCATTTAATAAAGGAAACCAGCAGATCAATGGCCGTGCAGGAAACGATTTTTCCTCTTCATATTTTCATTTATGTCAGTTCTTTTTCAATAAGTTAAATTTAATAAGTTAAATGAGTATGACACCGTCAAGGTAAAGAGACTCATTCCACCGGCCCCTGATAACGGGGAACCTCAAGAGGATCGTCATAAATACCCCCCAAGGTGATCGAACCGGTTGGGCAGAAGTTGTAACAGCGCATACAGGCCGTGCACCCCGACAGAAAGGTAAACCCCTCCCCTTCATCAAACAGGATGCATTGGGTTGGGCAGTTATTGACACAGGTCATGCAGCGGGTACAGGTGTCCATGTTGACACCCAAGGTCTGATGATGTCTGGCAATGGCATCCGGTGATTTCTTGCGGATCATGGCGCCAATCATTAACTGGGGCCCGTGCCCTTTGATCCGCTTTCGGCCGGACAGCAGGCGGTCCGCCAGCCGGGTCAGCTCTGCTTTCCCCTTGGCTATTCGTTTAGTCAACATCTCCCGGTCAACCGGTGTGGTCGTGTTCACATTGTTGCACAGCTGAATGTTGACATAGGCGGTCAGCACCAGGCCCGAACCGGCCAGCAGCTTTTTCATCTCGTTGGGGCCAAAAGCGTTCACATAGCCAAAAGTGTTGATCACAAAGGTTTTCTTTTCGGTCTGGAAGGGTTTCAGAAGTTTGATCAGCCGGTCGATGAATTCCTTCATAATGGGCGGGAGATCCCCGCCGTAGATGGGCGTGCCCAGACCGATACCGTCCGCATCCCGGACAATTTTCAGGATGTGCTCATCGCTAAGATTTTCCCCGTAGTCGATGGAAAACAGGTCCGCCTGGTGGCCCTTTTCACTGATGATGGCGTTAAAGGTTTCCACTGCCCAGCGGGTGTTGCCGGTGCCACTGAAATAAAAAGTTGAGAATTTCATAGTTTACCTCGTTTCAATTTTAATCAACCACGATTGTTTCATTTTTTAGAGCCGGGGGACTGCCTACATCCTAGTATCGTTTTTTTAAATTTCGGAGGTTTTTCAGGCACTGATCTTTCATTCATTGTGTTTCCCCCTTCTTTTTTAAGGCCTTATTTTGATACATCTTCTCATCTGCCCCTTTAATGACATCATTGACACTTAATTTGGACGCCTCTGTTATTTCTATGATTCCATAGCTAAAAGAATGCTTATAAGGTTTTTCGCCTTTCCTATCGTACGCTTTCAATTTAGCCCTAATGTTCCTGACTGCTTGTTCAGCCTCCGATTCATGACACCTCGGAAAAATGATGAGAAACTCATCTCCCCCCATACGACTGATGGTATAAATCTCTCGGATGGATGATTTAATGCTTGATGTAATAACATTAATTAAACAGTCGCCCTCTTCATGTCCCCAGATGTCATTCACATTTTTGAGACCATCCACATCAAGAAAACATATTGATAAAGGCGCACCTTTTATTGGTACCAGAACCAGTTCCTTCTCCAATATCATTAAACCGGTTCGGCGGTTAGAAACCCCTGTCATCGGATCCGTAAAGGCAAAATATTCGAGCTCCTCTTCAGCCCGTTTTCTTTGCGTAATATCTCTGAAAACCACCACTGCCCCTGAACTCGGATCTCCTTCCACAATGGGCGTACTGATGTATTCTACCGGAAAAGGGGTCCCATCTTTTCGCCAGAAAACATCATCATCACTACGATAAACCTTTCCGTTCTTCACCGCGGAAAAAAGGGGACAATCCTCTTCAGGATAAGGGGAATTGTCAGCTCTGCTGTGATGCCATACATTATGGATATTCTGACCGAACAGCTGCTCCAATTCCCAGCCTAGCATATGGATTGCGGCCGGATTGATAAAAGTGAGCCGATCTTCCGCATCCACACCATATATCCCGTCACCTACGGCATGAAGGATCAGCTCATTCTGCTTTAAAACTTTTTTCATTTCTGCTGTTCGTTCCCTGACTAATTCCTCCAGGTGAATACGATGATCCCTGAGCTCATTGACTGTTCCCACCAGGCCTGCTAAGCCCAGATAGACATTGATCAATTCCCTTGGAAGTGGTGCCATTGATTTATGGGCAATGATCATTATTTTCTCCGCGGAATCCCCATGCATAACAGGTATAAAAACCGACTTTAACGGTTCCGGAGATTTTATGTCTTCCAGGGCGATAAATCCACTCTCAAGAGTATCCAGTATGATCTCTTTGATCTGACCGTCATATAAACCTAAGAGCAGTTCAATCTCAGACGAGGTACTGG